>Ga0123352_10001638_pt1 | contig 30144 bp, 20 predicted proteins | sample TergutLab28metaG_FD_89700 | JGI IMG/M metagenome (GOLD analysis project Ga0123352, IMG submission 89700) | Labiotermes labralis P1 segment gut microbial communities from Petit-Saut dam, French Guiana - Lab288 P1 | ecosystem: Host-associated > Arthropoda: Insects > Digestive system > Gut ...
GGAAGTGGCAAACAGTCGCTTGATGTCATTTAATAGTGAGGGACGAGTAGAGGGGTGCAAGCGGTTAGTTGAAATGGGCGAGATTGAAAAATATTGGAGAAAGTAAATGTAACAAACCACATCCAATCATACTACCTTGAATGTGGTTTGGCTTTTAGACAAAACTATTCGGATTCAATGTACAGCGAAGAAGGGGGCAAATAGCTATGTTAGTTGAATTTAGCGTTGAGAATTACCGCTCTTTTAAGGAACGTGTTACGTTTAGTATGCTCGCTTCTGACAGCACAGCGCATGAGGAAGCTAATGTTGTTACTATGCCAGATGGAACGCGACTGTTAAAGTCTGCGGTTATTTATGGGGCCAATGCTTCGGGTAAGAGTAATTTAATTCGGGCGATGGAATACTTGGGAGTGTTTATTGCTAATTCAGCTAACTTGTCGCCGAATATTCATTACTACCGAGATACTTTTGCTCTTGACAAAGAATGGATAAGCAGACCCATCAAGTTCGATGTAATATTTTATGTAAAAGAAACTAAATACGCTTATGGAATCGTGTTCGAGGAAAGTGCTATTAAAGAAGAATATTTGTATTCATTTGACGATGGTAAGCAGCTTGTCGTGTTTGAACGTAGTTTAGACATCATAATACCTGACGAGATGGGGCTACAACTCGCTTATAAGTACAGCCATGAATTTGGTTCAAACCCAAATTGGAAAAAGCTAAACGAAATCACCCAATTTGTAGTGCCCTACAAATCATTTCTTTCAGTGGCAGTTGCTCTTAATCAGCTGGAACTCTTGGGTGTGTATAGTGTATTGTGTGGATTAAAGAAGTATACCATTGATAGAACAGTAGAAATACTAAGGGGAGCTGGCAATCTTAGCAAAGACACACCGTTGTATGGTGGTGGCTATCATGACTTTGTCAAAAATGCCATCCATTGGGTCAAGGAAATTGATGTGGGAATCACAAATGTCCTCTTTCCATACTATGGCAAATTATTGAGCGACAACAACAAGAAAGATAACAGTGATGCGACAAGCATGTATAAAAAAATTCTCGCTAAGATTACAACTCTGCATGGCGATGAGAACGAGTTAAACTTTCTTGAGCACGAGTCTGAAGGAACGAAAGCATTTTTTGCGATGGCAGTTGCCATCGCTGAAAAGCGTTTCATACGCAGCATTATGCTGGTAGACGAGTTGAGTTGTCACTTTCATCCATTGCTTAGTAAGCGTGTAGTTGAAATCTTTAATAGTAAAAAAGATACTTCCCGCTCTCAGCTAATATTTACAACCCACGACACAAATTTGCTTGACTTAGATTTGTTCCGTCGTGACCAAATTTGGTTCGTGGAAAAGAGTACGGAAACAGGTGCTTCGGAGATATTCTCACTTCACGATTTTGACGATATGCCTGTGGACAGTTCTGAAATTGACGTTGAAAAGAGTTATCTATACGGCGCGTATGGTGCTATTCCCTTTATCAAAGATGGGCTAATTGATGGAGGTGAGGGGAATGAGTAGAAACGTTAGGGAAGCTCAGAGAGGTCACAAGCGCAGAAAAACTAATCCGCTTGTAATTATCGTGTGTGATGCTAAAGAAACTGAGCCAGTTTATTTTAATAACTTTAAGGACAAAAATAAACCACTAAAGGTTGAAATAGCAACAGGTGCAGCTGGCAAAGGCTATTCCGCTATAGTTAAGGAAGCAAAACGCGCGTTTGATAAGCACACCAAAGGTTATGCTGGCAAGTGGAGCTTTGGTGTGTGTCAGATGTAGATGTTGACCCCAATACTTCGGGCAGCCGCGAAGCGAAGACGAAAGAGCTGCGTGAGTATGATAAAGCTCTCAAGAAAGAGGGATTTAGGTTGGCATTGTCAAACCCATGCTTTGAGCTTTGGTACCTATTGCATTTTACTTATACCACAGCACATTTTCAAGACTATGAAGCAATTAAAACGCAACAACTAGATAAGGCTAACCGCCTTCCGGGATACGAAAAGACCAAGAACTACTGGAGCGTGTTGGACGACAAAGCTAATACTGCAATTGCCAATGCAAAGGAACTTAAAAAACATCATGAAGATTTGCGTCAATTTAACCCATTGGATGTAAGCTGCAACCCTTACACAAATGTGTGGGAGTTGGTGGAAGAACTTATCAAACCTTAGAGGAGATAAGCCTTGGCTAAGAAGAAAAACGCTGTCCGCAAAGATGGGTTTATAAGAGTGAAAGTCTACCTTGGGCGGGATGAAAGCGGCAAGCCGCGCTACAAAGAATGTTACGGCAGAACCCCAAAGGAAGCAAATGAAAAAGCCGTTGCTGCAAAACTCTTGATGCTCAAAGGCTTGGATGTTACAGCAGAAAAGACACCTTTGAGGTGTGGGCGCAATGTTGGCTGAAAATCAAAGCTGGTGAGGTTAGCGCGGGTAGGCTGGTGGTATACAAAAGCCATGTTAAACACTTGCAGCGATATTTAACCTATGCCCAGCTAACTAAAATCCGCACAGCTGATATTCAAGAAGTTATTTCAGAGTTGGCAACAAATAATCCGAATACAAATAAACCTATGGCGCGAGCTACCCTAAATGAACTCAAAGGCACAGCAGCACAAATTTGCGGGTTGGCGGTAGATAATCGGATGATGGATTATAATCCCGCAATAGCTGTCAAAATCCCAAAGCAGAAAGTGAATAATACAAAAGAGGAACGCCGCGCCTTGACTGATGCCGAGCAAGCATGGATAACCGACACTCCACACCGCGCCCAACGAGCGGCTATGATTATGGTGTATGCGGGGCTTCGCCGGGGCGAGGTTATTCCGTTGATGTGGAATGATATCGACTTCGAAGCGCGGACAATCAGTGTTGCCAGAACAGTTGAAGCAGCGGGGAACTCGTTTGAGATAAAGAGTACCGCTAAGACAAAATCCAGCATCCGAACTATAGACATTCCACAACGGCTGGTAGATTTTTTGCAAGCCCAACCGCGCGAGAGTATTTATGTCTGTATTGCCGCCAGTGGTAAAATGCACACACCTTCATCATGGTCGAGAACATGGAAAAGTTATCTCGCTGACCTTAACCTAAAATACGGTGACTTTTCGCCCTTCGGCAAGCAGCACAAAAGTAAATTTGACCCCAGTGGCACACCGTTTGTTATCCCCAATATAACCCCGCACTGGTTGCGTCATACGTTCGCGACCATGCTCTACATGACAGGGGTCGACGTGCTTACTGCAAAAGAGCAGCTGGGTCACGCAGACATTAAAACTACGCTTGAAATTTACAGCTGCTAACCTTGTGGGGAAAGCGGCTACACTTCATAATGAAGTGTAGCCGCTTTCCCCTTATGTTTCTGATTATAGTGGGCACCTTTTTTAACAGATATTAAAACAGGTGTCATATTCACTCTTTAAGCGCTCTATATCAAAAAGCAATAAAATATCCTACTCACCCATTTTAGTAACCGTACAGGGCAAATAAAAGCTATCTCAACTCATCTTTTTTATTGCGAATATTCAAGAGCAAGCCGGCCGAGCTGCAAAAATCTGCGGGTGCAATCTTAGAATTGTAATAAATGGCGTATGTGCAGGTGTGAGCGGTCTATTCGAAATCCAGCTGGTCTGCCCGTGGTGAGCTCTACAAAACAGCAGCACCTCAGGCATGGAGAAACCCAAGGTGCTGCAGCAGTTTAGTCAAGTGTTATGTCTCGACTAGATGTTGGTTAGTGCTTGGCAGTTGGCTCGTGATTAACGGCCAGTGCCAGGGTTCAGGTTAACATTGTTGGATGCTCCGCCGTCGCCACCAGTTACGGGGACGTTAGGATCTTGCAGTTCAGGTGCTGCGCCTGCAGGATCTTCAGGAAGAGTTGCGCCGCCAATGTCAATTTGAGCTGTGGTCAGGAAGTAGATTCCGCTGAAAGGCAGGTCGTTGTCAGCAGTTGTACCGATCAGACGACGCTCTGCATCGTATACGAAGTAGGTGTTCGGACGATCGATAGTCACTGCAGATGCTGCGTGTGCCATGCCAGCGTGGTGGATGACAATGATGTCAACCAGCTCAGCGTGATTGCGGAACAGCTCATCCCATGCATCGTGCGTTGCCATTTCGGCTTGTACGTAGATGCTTTGGCCACGAGTAATGTTGCGGCGGAATGTGACACCTTCGCCAGCGTAGATGTCTATCTGACGGATGGTGTCTTCTGCGCGCAGGTACTCTGTGCGGGAAGGATCGATGAACTCTTGGTTCTCGTATACATATACGCGCTCGTTGGCTACGTCAAGAGTTGCGCGGCCTACAAGGCGGTTGGAAGCGCCGGTTACAGCCATGTTAAGATCAAACTCAACAGTGGTTGTGCCGGTGCGTGCCATGAACTCAGGTGTGCGAACACGGATAGCCATGTTCTGGCTGCCCCAATGCCACTCAACGTCGCGGATTGTGCCGCTCATGTTGACTGTGCGGGTTGTGCGGAGAGTTGTGCGCTCGAAGTGAACGCTGCGCAGTGCGAAGGGCTCGTTGAGCAGAGTTGCGGGAATCGCGCCAGCTTCGCCGAGAAGTTGGTTAGCGCGGATTTCCCAGTTTTGCTCAGTTTGGAAACCGCTGCCGGTCATACCGGTGATAGCAGTGTTGGGGATTCTCCAAGTGAAGTCGGAGGGGATAACTGTGATGCGGTGTACATCGTCGCCAGTCATGTGGAGCAGGCGGCTGAGGTACAGTTGAATGCGGAGTTCGCCGGATGCGGAAAGGCCGTCAACTCTCCAGTTGTTGGGAACTTGGCCTTGGGTCGGGATAATATTTGTTATTGCGTTAGGAATTACACGCAGCTGCGGACTTGGGCCAATGCCGCTGTTGGTGTGGAACACTTCGTTGGGAACGCCGGGTTGTGTGCGGTTCAGTGTGAAGTGAGCCGGGAACACTACGCCGGTGCCTGCAACGGTGTGCAGAGTGATGGTAACTTGCCTTGTTGCACCACTGCCGCTGTCGATGCGCAGAGTACCGGTTGCGGCGCGGGGGTTAACACCACCCAGGTCTGCAACGTGAGATACAGACAGCACAGTGCCTACAGGCAGTGCATTCCAGCGAGCCAGGCTTGCGCCGCTGCCGCCGTAAGTGAAGGAACCAACAAAGCGGTTGAGGTTGTGCTCTGTGCGGCCAGCAAAGATTGTGCGGCTAAGCTCGAACAGAGGCACAGGAACGACTATTTGCAGTGCGTTGGCTGCGTCAGTGATTGTGCCGGAGTAGCCGCCGAAAGAAAGTGTTACATTAGTGTCTACCATGTTCACGCTCGCAGCGGTAAGTGCTGCGGTGTTAATTTGGTAAGTAACAGTTACGGGGCGCATACCGCCGGCGACTTCGTCGCCAATTGTGGCGCTGACTACTTGGAACCAATTGTTGGCGCCATTTCCTGTGCTGACGCCAGGAGGAGTCATGTTCTGGGCCCTCAGGTTGAGATGGCCGCCAGAAATTTCAAAGAGCTCCAGATTGCTGTTGCTGCCGAAGGGCACGTTAACAGTAAAGCTACCTTGCTCAAGGCCGGCCCATGCATGCCAGTTTGTGCCAAGCTCCGTAGCTGTCGCAGTTACGCTATGGTTATTTACACCAACCCAGCTTGCAAACGGGCTTTCGGGGCGTTGGATAACCCAGAAGTAACCTTGACCAGAATTCGCAGGGCCGGGGTTAAGGTTTGCGGCAAGATCTACGGCAGCATCCATTGCGACGAGAGATGATCCCGCTGCCCCGGTGCCTTCATGGAACGAGTCCATGAAGTTCTGGGGATCAATGCCACCAAAGCGCACAAACCCAGTGCCATTTGGTTGGAGAGTTATATCCCACCCTATTTGCGATTCGCTGATTCCATTACCTGAAGCGCGGCCTTGCATGCCGGTAATCCAGCTCGCACTCGGCACTACGGTCCAAGTGAAGTTCGGAACTGGAACGTTACCACCAACACCCAAGACCGGCTCCGGCACATTTACTTCCGCTCCCGGTAAACCATTTGTCCATATTGCTGTGTACATGGTTTGGTTGTTCGGGACCGACATACCATGATTATTGAACCAACCACCGGGGAAGAAAGCAGGAGCAATACCTGCGAATCCACGGGCGACTTCGACATAGTTTTCGCCGTCATCGTCTTCGCCCTTGTATTCGTCATCGTCTTCGGGTTCGGTGGCTTCTTCGGTTACGACTTCTTCGTCCTTGTCTTCGTCGTATTTCTCTTCGTCACCGGCTTCTTCATATTTGCCTTCTTCGTAGTACTCACTGTTGTAGCCCTCATCGCCTTCGTAGCCTTCGTACCCGTCGGCCAGAGCGACTACGCCAAGGCTCAGCACCATTGCAAGTGCAAGAGCCAGGCTTAACACTTTCTTCATAACTCTTTCCTCCTTAAAAGTATCCGGCAAAAGATTCGCCTTCACCTGGGGGAAGGCTCTCCATATCCTCCCCCTGTAGGAAACATTATACCATAAGCTTGTTCCAGTGACAAGCACTTTTGTAAAGATTTTGTCATTTTTCTTTAATAAGTGTATATATGTCGGAATTTTACTGCATGGTGAATTGTAGTCGGCAAGAAGAATCTCTCGCCAAATCAAGAGCGGGCGACTAAAGTGTCGCCCGCTCTTGTTGTGCTATTTAGTTATAACTTGTTTTTAAAAATTCTACGACACTACCAGTGTAAAATTGATTGTCGTGACACCATCTGCAGCTGTCAGTTGGAAGTTAAATGTATTTCGCTGCGTGGGTCTGCCGGTGATAGCGGTCCCACCACCTACAGTTGACAGTGTCAGCCCCGGAGGTAGAGAGGTACCACCACTAAGAACCCAGGGACCGGGTGCATCACTGACTGTTGAAACCCTAAACTCATAGTTAGCCAATATTCTTGCCGGGGTCATAGTTACGTTCGTTACCGGCGGAAGCGCTACCCCAGTGCCTGTAACTATAGTAAGTGTACGGTTAGCAGTAGCACCTGAGCTGTCTATGGCAATAACATTGACATCAAATGTGCCGTTCTGCGTAGGCCTACCAGTAATTACTCCAGCTGGAGTAATGCTTAGTCCCGGAGGCAAGCTGCCGGTACCGACCGCTGACCAGCCCCAGCTTGTGATCGGTGGAACACCGCCGCTTGTGGTAAGTTGCAAGTTGAAAACTGCCAATAGCGGCGCTGGGGGTATTGTGCCTGGGTCGTTTATCGACAGCGGACCGCCGATCACAATTGTGACATCACGCGAGGAACTTGCACCAGTGTCCGGGCAAGTTGCAATTACTGTAAAGGTATAGGAGCCCTCTGATCCCGGGCCTGGTGTTCCGGTAATGCTTCCGTCAGGGTTAAGTGTCAACCCGGGAGGCAAGTCGCCAGGGTTAGGTGCTGACCAAATAACATCAGGATTATTCGAGGTCAGCTGGTAGTTGTAAGGCATATCCTCAACACCGCGCGGCGGGTTGGGGTTGTTTATAACCGGAGGTACCGCGGAAACCACGTTGATTGTAATTGTTTCGGTAACTGTTCTGCCGGAGGCGTCTGTAACCGAGACAGTTACGGAATGGCTGCCTATTGTGCCAATCGCCGGTATACCGGTGAGGTGATAGACCAAACCAACTTGGTTAAGCACCAAGCCGCTGGGCAAGCCACCGCCTGGGTTAGCCCAGGTGATGGTAGTGCGAACGCCACCGGTGGAGTTGATTACCACTGTGGTAATTGCAGACCCTACCTGAGCTGTAATCGGGCCGGGGTTAACTATTCTAAGCGGTGGGCCAATGCGCACTATAACTTGTTGCTCGGTGCGGCCGCCGTCTGCGGGGCAAGTAACCACTACAGTAAAGGTGTGGTCACCCTCAGAGCCTGCGGGCGGGTCTCCGTGGAGCCTTCCGTCCGGGTCAAGGGTCAGCCATGGTGGCAGGTTTGGCGATGTCCAATCACCCGGGCGGTCCGAGGTGAACTGGTGCTCATAGCCGGGAACTTCTTCAGTACCGTTCGGCGGGTTGGGGCTGGTTATTACCGGTGGTACTACAGGAGCAGCAGCCACAGTAATACTCGTCGCACGCGTTGCGGTGATATTTGAATTGTCTGTCGCTGCTACTGTGAAGCCAAAGGTACCGGCTGTTGTCGGTGTTCCGGTAATGGCTCCTGTATCCAGGTTAAGGCTCAACCCTGCAGGCAGGCTACCAGCAGTCACTACCCAGTTGCCTACAGGCGGTACGCCACCGCTTGCTCTCAGCGTGTAGCTAAAGCTAGACCCTACTTGTGCTCCAGTCCAGGTGGGTGCGTTTATCGACAGCGGAGGTCCTACAACCACTGTAACCGGTCGAGAAGCAGTGCCGCCATTGGGAGCTGTCGCTATTATTGTAAAGCTGTGGGAACCCTCTTGTGACGGAGTTCCGGTGAGCGCTCCGGTGTCAGGGTCAAGGGTCAGGCCGGGAGGCAATGTGCCTGTGTACGACCAGGTAACACCAGGAGTATTCGAGGTAAACGTGTAGCTATAGCCAGGCACGTTTTCAACACCTCTGGGCGGGTTGGGATTGTTTATTACCGGAGGTGTCACGGGACCTGGTATAATCACAAGCACTCTGGCATTATCAGATCCTCTATCGTTTCTTGCTATAACATCGATGTAGAAGTTGCCGCGCACAAGTGCTCTTCCGGAAATAACTCCGGTAGCCGGGTTAAAGCTCAATCCCGAAGGCAAGTTATCTGTAACAACCTCCCAATTAGGCGTGGGATATCCGACTGCTCGGATGGTGAATGTGCTATTTGCCAGTATCTGCGCTGTAAACGGACCGTATTCAGTAATCACAGGTATGCGGTACAGTGTGATGGTTACCCGCTCAGAATCGCTGCCGAATACGTTGGATACTGTTACGGTAAACGTGTGGGTACCTGTAGCTGTAAGCGGTACGGTACCGTCGCTGGTAAGCACGCCGGTTGCCGGGTCAATGCTCAAATTGGCAGGCAATCCTGTGGCCGACCAGGTCAGAGGCGCATACGGAGACGGGGCTACGGGGAACGCGCCTGACTGCGTGAATGTAAACGGGCCGTAGACTGTGCCTACCGCATTATCCGGGGCGTTAGTGTTCAGAAGCCTCGGCGCTTGGCCAACTACCAGCGTAAAGTCGGCATACGTGGTTTGCAGCAAGCCGGCGCTGTTGAGGTTGGTCATAGTTATGCGGATGGTGAATATGCCTGTCTCTGTGGGAACTCCCGACAGTATGCCTGTTTCATCGTCAAACTCAAGACCATCCAGCATACTCCCGAGCATGAAGCTGTGTGCGATACTCGGTTCGGGCGAGCCAACGATATTAAAGTCGTGGCTGAACGGTGTGTTTACCAGGTGTGTCGCGTAACCGCCGTCTGCGTGCAGCGGGTTGCCGACTCTGGGCATCTCACTGCGCACCCAGTTGGCTGTTACAGTTACGTCGCTGTCTGCCGGCATTGTGAATGTCGCGGCGGTCATGGTGTTTGCGTTTGCGATTTGAATGCTCGCGGGAACCACTGACCAACCGGTGAAGGTGTAGCCCGCACGGATGCCTGAGTTAAGGGTAATCTGCGTACCTCTCGGGTGTGTACCCGAAGCTGTTTGACCAGGAACAGTACCCGCAGGGCTGTTCACCACGGTCAGCTGGCGGCGAGCATACTGAACAACAACAGTAAAGGTCAGCGTAGATGGGCCGTAGCTGTTAGACGCTCTTACTATGATGTTGTGGGTATTAGGTGCCGAATTTGTCGGCGGTGTGCCCGAAAATACACCGGTGATCGGGTCAAAGGTCATCCATGACGGCATGCCGACAAATGGAGTATCCCATGAGGATGCGGGGTACGAGTTCGGGTCTATGGTAAAGGTCTCTGTAATAAGGTCGTTTTCATAAACGTATCTTCTTACATTGCCGCCGTTATCCGGCCCGCTCAGGCCTGGTCTGCCGTGTTCGCGCCAGGTGGCGGTTAATGTTACATCGTGGTCAGGCATTTCAAATTGTTGGATGGGGTTGCTGGGATTGGCAAGTGTAATACCACCAACTGATTCCCATCCGAGGAATGTGCGGTTTGTTTCAGGCCCGGCAGTTACTGTGACGCTATCGCCACGCACACGCAGACCGGATGGGGTACCACCTGCGTTGTTGATAATGGTTAGGTCATGGCTGCGCGGAATAATCTGGACAGTAACCTCATGATAAGCATGTTCTATAAAGTCAGTGCCACCGGGGCCGGCACCGGGAACCACGTACTGGTACCTCACCGTGAAGGTGAACTGACCACCTGGATGGTTATCAGCTTCCCACGCGGGAACTGTGCCGTACAATCTGCCTGTGCCCGGGTCCCAAGTCAGCCAGGATGGTGCGCCTATAGGCGGCCCATCCCAGAACGCTGTCGCGCCGGGTACGCTGGCGTTTACATAAAGTGTGAAGGTCTCGTCAATGGTTTCCCACTCTGTTTCTGTCAGCCAGCTAGGTCCGCCAACGGTTACGTCGTTTGCGGCAGAGATCGGTTGCCAGTGGGCTATTAGCGTCCGGTTTACCGGGGCTTGACCTACACCCCCGGGCATGGTGAACGCTATCTCGGGTTGGCTGAGATTGTAGCCCGGATGCAAATCTGTCGCTGGCTGGATAATCCAATGGGTGAAAGCGTATCCGGGGCGGAACCCGGCATTAACTCTTACTTGTGAGTTCGTATCCGCAGCCATTTGGTGAATTTGCTCTTGGTTGAAAATTGGGTTTGTGCCGCTCATCCAATAGTCATAACCAACGTTCTCCATAAACACCATTGAGATTTCCGTGGTTGGAGTTAGGCCGGTTGCGCTGACATCCCAGTTGTTGATTAGGTGAACCGCTACGCCCGGTACGCTTGTAGTAGCTACATGCGGAGCGTTAACCCAGTTGGGCCACCTGATGTTTGTGCGGTTGTCAAGCCCCCACTGAGTACCTTGTACAAGCCTCAGCGGGCTGCGGTTAAATGCTTCTGAGAGGTTGCCCTCAAATAGAATATTGTTGTATGTGCCATTCTGGCCAATGTTAATGTTGCTGTGGTTACCTACATTTGTAAACACACCACCACCGTTTGCGGTGTTCGGGCTGCTGTGCACTATTACCGGAGGAGGTGTTGGGGAAGCCGGCGACCAACCCGGTGCTTGTGGGAATGTGATGAAGTTGTTAGGGCCTGCTCCGGGGTTGTTCACGATAATTGTTTGGCCAACAGTGTTGTCGGTAATTCTACCGCCATACATGTTGAACCTGCCGGCATTATTTCCCGTGCCGACACCGTTTCCGGCCCATACGCCACCACCACTCTGAGCAGAGGTGTTGCCGGAAATTTCGCCACCATGCATATTGAAGACGCCGCTGCCTCTTACAAGTACGCCGCCGCCGACATTATTTCCTGTGGCGAAGTGGTTGCGAATTATACCGCCGTGCATGTCGAAGGTAGCGCCTGCGCCAACGTGTACGCCACCGCCGCCGCCTTGACCTTGGAGTATCCAGTTATTCTCAATTATGCCACCGGTCATGGTGAATGTGGGGCCGGCTCCGACCAGCGCGTTTACGTTTGCGCTGTGGTGATCTATATTCAAGAACACACCACCACCACCGGTAGTTGTTGTAACATTGTTTGCGCCGCCCTGCCTCCAGTTGCGGGCAATCAAACCACCGCTCATGTAGAGACGAGCCTGGCCCGCAAGGAAGAACGCGCCACCGTCGCCCTCATTGCCAGCATCTACGTTTGCGGCGTTGTCGACAAGCTGACCGCCATTCAAGAAGAATGTTACGCCTGTACCGATTCTAACCGCGCCAGCATTGTCGTTGTGGCGACCGCCGGTGATTGTAACTCCATCATTCATGATGATGTGTACATGGTCGGGATCCGCGGCAATGCCGGTAAAGTGAAGGTTGTTTACGCCCCACATGTTGCTTGTGGCGCTGCTTTCTACGGTAATGCCGCCGCCATCTTGGTTCTGTGTGCTCAAGGGGCTGATTACTGTGCCTGAAACCACACCACCGCTTATGGTGGCGTTTCTCATGGTGTTCAGTGTAATGCTGCCACCTGTGGGTATAGTCGGCGGTGCTGGCGCATCCCACATTGCAACCGGTGGAGGTGAACCGCCAAGTATAAATGTACTCGGTGCAAGGGGAGCTGTGTTAAGAATGTTAAAGTGACGCATCTGATGCCCTGCAGCCGGCATATTACGGGTAATCTGAACATTGCCGTCACCAAACAGTTGGAAGTGAACGCCGCCCGGCACGGCAATTGCGGCGGTGTTGAGCGAATTAGGGTCTACGGCATTTGCCGCCAGCAAAATGTCGTTTGCAATAATAATTGGGCGCGGGTTGTGGCGCGACCAACCATTTGCCACTAGAGACGCGCTTATAGCGTTCTGCAGTTGTACCGCATTGTATACTCTTATGGGCATATTATCGGCAGTTGCCACAATCGATTGAACAACTACTATGGTGCGCTCTCTGGTGAACTCTTCACCGGTAACTGGGTGAAGCGCACCGTAGACAACTGTAAATGAGTTGTCGGGCCACTCTACGTCAAAGTTGAAGCCGCCGTCGTCTACGACAAAGACTTCGACTTCCGCTTCGGTTTCGTCCTGTGCCCAGACACCGTAGAGCAGGTCAAGCTCTAAATCTTCTGGGACCTCTACGCCATATTCCGGAAGCTGTAAGCCTTCCGGCCAAAATGTATCCGGGCCAGCCGGTGTTCTGAGATCAACGCCAACTGGGCCGCCTCTCACAACTGTCTCTGTCACTGCGCGAACTGCGTCCGCGAGCAGCTCCCCTACGCCGGCTTCGTCTTGCTCTGACCCCAACGCAGGAATTCCCAGCCCGGGTATGTTAATAAGGTCATCCCGGCTGACGAAGAAAATAGCTTCTTCGCCCTCTTCCCATTCTTGCTCATCTTCCGGGAAGAAAATCTCTACATAGTACTCGGGCTCACCTTCAACAACGATTATCCACCGCTCGCGGATGACAGTGTCCTCAATCTCGGGGTGGTCGGTGCCGTACAGAACAAAGAACTCGTTGTACGGGTAAACCGCATCAATGTCGAAGTCGTCGTTGTCAACGACAAAAACAGGCAGGCTATCGCCATGCTCGTCAACCGCGCGCACGCCTGCAAGCAGAGCAAAGTTGCTGCCGCGCTCTATGTACAAAGCGCTGCTTGCGTCTTCTTGCTCGTACTCGTCATTGTCTTCGTCTATGTACTCATCTTCGTTTGTGTAGTTGTAAGAAGCTGCGCTTGTGTATTCTTCCGCATCTTCATCTTCAGGGAATATGATCGCGGCCGAAGGATAGACATATTCGTCTTCTTCTTCGTACTCAGGCTCATACTCGTCATCTTCAGGCTCATACTCCGGGTTGTAGTCATCGTCCTCGGGCTCGTACGGTTCGTTGGTCTCGTCTTCCGGCTCGTACTCGTCGTACTCCGGCTCGTAGACTTCAGGTACGTACAGGTCTTCGGGCTCTTCGGGATCCTCAGGGAACGGTTCGAAAGGTTCGGTCTCAAATTCTTCCTCCAGTCCCAGATCGGCTTCGTAGCCGAAGTAGTCCCCAGCAGCTATATGGCTTTCACCATAGCCTGCTTCCGGGGCCTCTGCCGCGAACGGTGTGACTATACCCATGGATGCAACCATGGACAATGCCACTACCAACGCTAGTGCTCTTCTCAAAACGTTTTTCACAGTGCCAGTCCTCCCCAATTTTATATTTTACTGGAATAAAGATAACCCTATATAATAATTCAAGACAATTAAAGTCTTGAATTGGTAGAACGAATTTCCAAGAAATTTGAAAAAAAATTAACACAGTAACCTAAAGTATCAAAAACAGGCATGATATGGCATGTATTTAAAAGTGGAGTAATTATGGCAACTAAAATGGTCTTATTGCCCAAAAATCCCCATGATACTAACTCACGGGGGAAATTATAGTTTGTATTTTGCGCTACGCGTGGCCAGGTAAAATTTGCCACAATAACGCAATTAGGTAGATTGACATTCAGAATACCATTAATTCTATGCAATGTCAATATCAGGTTGGAGCATATGGATGTTTTTTGAGGTTTATATAAAATCTTGTCTAATATTCTAGATGATATTGAGCGGCCTTCCGCGCAAAAACCGCCTGATTTTACCAGGCGGTTTTTACTTTATGTTTGGCCACACTTTGTCTTGTGCTGTTGAGATAGAGTGGACCAGAATTAAGAGCATGCATTGGGAGAGTGCCCCTAGCTTACTCCTACGTTTCTTTTAATCTTCTTTGTTGTTGTTTTGGGGAACTCAGTATCCCTGAGTATAACGCGTTGGATATGCTTATATGAGGGAACTGTCTTATTAAATGCGGCAATAGCCTGGCCAAAATGCTCTTGCAGTCTATCTAACCCCGCATCGCGCGCACGATCATAATCTGGAAATATTTCGGCTACGACCACAGCCCTGTTTCCTGCCCCCGCAATATCCTCGCGGACAATCACTTCTTTTACAAGCGGGATATTTGCTAAAACAGATTCTAATTCTTCGGGATGAATGTTCTCACCGTTTGCCAGTATGATTATATTCTTTATACGGCCCGTGATATACATAAAGCCATCGCTGTCAATCCGCCCAATATCTCCCGTTCTAAACCAGCCGTTTTTAAGAACCTTTTGCGTCGCCTGCTCATCTTTATAATATCCCAGCATAACATTCTTACCGCGAACAAGTATCTCGCCTTCTTCCGAACCATCAGGGGCGTCGATTTTAACTTCGCAAGACGGAAGTACCCGCCCAATGCTCCCATCGCGAAAGTGATTATTTCTGTTGACGCAGACGACGGGTGAGCATTCTGTTATTCCATAACCGTTGGCTATGAATATCCCCATTGCCCGAAAGTCTTCGACAAATCGCGTGTCTAAAAATGCGCCGCCACAAACAATCATACTAAGATTGCCGCCGAATGCCGCCAGCACTGACGCAAACAATTTGCGACGCAAGTCGATTCCTGCCGAAAGCAAAAAGTTAGATGTAGAAACTATTCTGCGCAGCAGCTTGGCTTTTCCTTTTTTTTCGGCTGTCTCCCATACTCTTTTATGCAAAGCTTCCACAAATAACGGAACTAGAAATACCACCTCGGGTCGATATTTTTTCAAATCGTCAGATACATTTCTCAAGCTGAGGTTTATACATATACAACTTTGCAAATAAATCATTATTACTACCCCGCCTGTAAATCCGAACGAATGGTGCAAGGGTAGCAGAAGCAAATTTGTCTTTCCGGCGGTAGCCAGTCTCAGGGCATCGATTGCGTTGATTGTAATGCTATTATGCGTTAGCATGACGCCCTTGTTCGCCCCGGTTGTGCCGGAAGTAAAAAAGATTGCCGCCAGCGCCTTGCTGTCGATTTCGTTGTCGATGAACGAGGTGTCACCTGATGCGATTAGGTCTTTACCCTTCGCCATCAAATCGCCTAGCGATAATATATCGTCGCGCTTTTGCTTTATATTGATAAATGTAACACCGGCAAGCTCGTGCTTGATTTGCTCTATAATACCATGGTAGTCATCAGAGTATATAAGGGCACTGCAATCAGCGCTTTGTATAAGACTTTTTACCAAGTCGGGCGACAGGTCTCTGTCTATGGGAACCATCACATTTGAGCCGTTCATTACGGCAAAAGCGGCGACTATCCATTGGTAGCTGTTTTCTCCCAGCAGGGCTATATGGCTGCCGCCACTAAAACCAAGCGAGTAGAGTGCAGTGCCAAACATCTCAATATCCGACTTAAACTGCTTGTATGTAATAAGAATGTCCTTGCCGCCGTCATCATACCGGAACGCTTCGCCGCCAGGATTCAACTTGGCAGAGCGGTTAACAACTGATTGTAAGTCATGCAGTATTTCTCTCTCGTAAAGTGGATATGGCTTGTTTGGCATTTGTTATACCTCCACTGCTTGATCGCAGAAAATCTTGATTATCTAAAAGGCGCTTATACTTAAGAAAGCTAAAGCATTTGCCAAGCTTTCAAAACATGGCCAATTATATCACAGGGCAAGATAACGTGCAACTGCAAATTATATATGCGCTAGGTTTGTAATCCCTTTGTTAAGCGCTTATTGGCCCTCAGCTTTCCCTGCACTCCGGTATGCTCTCAAACGGTTGTAAAATTGAAACATATCCGGCATAGTTAATCCCTATAAATCCCTTGACAAAGTCCATGTTTAAGCGTATACTTCTTGCAAATATTTGGAAAACATATTATTTGCAAATACTCCTAAATTAATGAGGTTGCTGTCTGCTCAAAGGTGCCTGTGTATGAATAAAACCAAAGTCATCATCGTTGTCGTGCTCACTCTGGTGTGGGTAATTATGGTAGAAAGCACTTCTGTCGGTACCATCCTTGTGGGCATTTCTATTAGCATCGGATGTGTGTGTTTTGCCAATCGGTACCTCCCACTGGCAAAAATAAAAGGGGTAAACTTCGGCAAATTGGCCGCCTACCCCTTTTTTTTGGTTGGGCAAATTCTTTCGTCCGGCATTTATGTTAGCAAAATCATTCTCTTTGGCGCCAGGACAGACATTGTGCAAGCGCGGACAAGTATAAAGAATGATTCCCTGCGCGTCATGCTGGCAGACTCGGTCACCCTTACGCCGGGCTCGGTACTGCTTGAAATGCAGGACGAGAATATGACAATCTTATGGCTTAGGCCTAAGGACGCTCCCAATGTTCAAGATACCGTAGACATCGACGGGCAGATAATGGGCAAGTTGGAAAGCCAGCTTGTTAAGGCACAGAAATAGGGGGTGCGCAGTGAGCTATTATCTCGATTCTGCGATGAACTGGATATTTTGGGTTTTGATTGTCTTTCTTTTTTTATGCTTTATTCGGCTGGTAAAAGGCCCAACTATCTGGGATAGGTTGTTGGGAATGAATGTTGTCGCCACCAAGATAATAATCATCATCATTGTGTACGCCTCAATAAGCGGCACTGCGTTCCTTTTGGACTTCGCCATATTTTACGCGCTTTCCGGGTTTATTGGCACCATATATATCGCTCTTTTCTTCGCCGAGCGAAAGAGGAGGAGAAAACGCAAGTGAGTGAAGCGTTTGGAGTAGCGGGCCTTGTCATTATGATTGCGGGTATGGCCTTTATGCTTATAGGCATAATTGGCATATTCAGGTTCAAGTGCTTTTATGCCCGAATGTTGGTGGCGTCCAAAGTCGATACAGTTGGTGCTATAGTTTTCCTGTTTGGCTTGGGCTTAAGGCACGGGTTTAGCTTTTTTTCCGGCAAGCTGCTTTTGATTGTAGTGACCATTCTTATACTTAGCCCGCTGGTAGGCCACATGATTGCGCGCTCGGCTTATATAAGCAACCACAAGCTTTCTGATCCATATAAGGGCGACTGCGAGTACGAAGGTGACGGCCTATGATATACGCTATCATGGTCTTCTGGATATTCACCGCGCTGCTGATATTGCAGGAGCTGCGAATTGGGCGGGTCGTAATTTATTTTGGCGTCTATTCCCTGGTGGCGGGTGCGGCCTTTTTGATGTTGGGCGCGCCTGATGTGGCCATGGCCGAAATTTCTATAAGCGCTTTTGCCACCATATTTCTTGTCGTGGGTGCCGAAAAATATTACAACCTTACCCAAGACTCCGAAATGGCACAAGAGGAAGAAGTGCGCTCTGCTGAGTGCTCTAAGAAAAATGGATGGGTTAAAAGATGCGCAGCCCCGCTGATTTTTACTGTGTTTATCTTTGGGCTGGTTTTGTATTTAGCGCCTGGGGGAAAACCGAACACATTCCTCAAGGAGCAGTATATAACCCGCTTTATGACAGAGATGGGCGGCGAGAACGCCGTGACCGCTATCTATTTGGGCTTTAGGGTGTACGACACTATTTTTGAGGCTCTTGTTTTGGTAGTGGCTGTTGTGGCGGTGCTGCACATGTCCTGGTTTGAGCGGGCGTCTGTCGACGACGGCATCCACTGCGATATAGACCGCTCGGGACTTGCGATCTTCATCATCAGGATTATTACGCCGCTGATTTTTTTGCTGGGAATATACCTCATCGCCAACGGATTTTTGACGCCGGGGGGCGGGTTCCAAGGTGGTGTTGCGGTTGCCACTTTCTTTATCTGCCGGTATATGATATACAATATCTTCGACCTGCCAATTGGCAGAATTCTCCGCATGGAAGAGTTTGTGTTTGTCAGCATTGTCTTGTTCGCCATACTTGGCATTTTCCTCGGTACCGCCGCATATCTACCCCAGGCCTGGCTTGTCCCGTTCCAGAACACCTACCTCATCATAATGAATGCTCTTATCGGCATAAAGGTGGCCTGTGGTTTTACTCTGCTGTTCTACAGATACGTTGGCATCGAAAGGCTAGAAGAGGATACGAAAGGGTGCTAAGATGAATCTCTCTACCATAGAGATATTTGCCCTCATTATGTTTTTTATAGGGTTTTACGGACTAATAACAAGCGACAATGTTATCCGCTCTATCATTTTCATCAGCATTTTAGAGATGGCGGTAATAATCTTTTGGGTTGGCCTTGGCTTTAGGGTGGGCATTGTGCCGCCTGTAGGGGACTTTTTTACAATAACTCCGGAGATGGCCTATATAGCCGACCCGCTGCCCCAAGCACTCATGATAACGGCTATCATCATAGGTGTGTCTGTAACCGCCGCGAATATAGTAATGCTTATCACCCTGGTCAGAAAAGTGAAGTCTACAGACTGGCATGTGCTTAAAGCCAAGAGCACGGAGTAGATGCAATGTTAACTTATTTTGTAATTGTTCCGGTTTTGCTGGGAATTTTCCTATACCTTTTTTCCAGCGCAAACACTGGCAGAATAATCGCTATGGCAGTACAGCTTGGACTCGTGTGTTTTTCGTACTATCTATTCACACTAAGCCAAGTAGAAACGGTTGTCACCGTAGTGGGTGGATACCATGGTGTTATGGGTGTTGTGCTTAGGACCGACACCCTTTCGGCAGTATTTATTTTGTTGACAACCTTCATGTTTTTGGTTGCGTCCATCTACAGTTTTAACCAGGAGAACGGCAAGTTTTTCTGGCTGCTTATGTTTTTATGGCAGAGCGCGCTAATTGGCATATTCCTCACCCGGGATATTTTCAACGTCTTTGTGCTAATAGAAGTAGTAACTCTCGTTGTGGCTATCTTGATTATGTTCAACCGTGACAACAGGTCGATGTACGACGGTATTATCTATCTAATGGTCAACGTGGTAGCTATAAAGTTCTACCTTTTTGGCGCGGGCTATGTATACATGCTAACCGGTGTGCTGGATATGGAGGTGGCCGGTATGGTTTTGCGTGAGCACCACCCCGCATCCGCGCAGATATTGCCGTATGCATTTATAATGGTCACTATAGCACTGAAGTGTGCCCTGATGCCCCTGTTTAGCTGGTTGCCAAAAGCCCATGGCACACCTGGTGCTCCACCAGCGGTTTCTGCCCTCTTGTCCGGTGTGCATATCAAAAGCGGCATCTACCTGTTCATACGCTTTGGGGAGATGTTTGATGCGATCTCCGCAACCCAGTTCTTTATGATTCTTGGGATAATCACCGGCATCGGCGGCTTCATATTGGCCATGTCGCAGTCCGACATCAAGCTTATACTAGCTTACCACACAGTCTCCCAAGTGGGACTGATAATGACAGGGCTGAACATGCCCGACTATATTTCCCAGACGGGTGCGCTCTACCATGTCTTTAACCACGCTTTCTTCAAGGGCGGTTTATTCTTGAGTGCGGGGCTGATAATAAAAGCCTATGGCACTAGGAATGTATACCAGATAAGGGGTGTGCTAAAGCGCTACCCGCTGCTTGGCGCGGCCACAATAATGTCAATTTTGGGCATCACAGGTGCGCCGCTGTTTAACGGGATGATTTCGAAATACTTCATTGCTTACGGCGCCAACCCGCTGATGAATGGCATTTTAATTTTTATGTCCCTTGGTACAATAGTCTCTTTTGTCAAATACTCTACCATGCTTGCTGGTGAGCCGGCCGGCGAGGTTGTGACAATTGACCGCAATAAGCAGTACGCTGTTTTGATTCTGGGCGCTTTGTGTTTTGTCGGCGGAGTATTTGGCGGGCAGTTCGTATACTTCTTGTTCGGCGTGCATACAGATATGAGCCTGTCGGGGTACTTTGAGAAAGTTGCTATTTTCGCCGCGAGCCTGGTTGCCGGTTACCTGATTTACAAGCACTATGTATCCACCAGCAAGCTTATGAAAAAGGTGAAGGCGATTGATCTAAACTTCAAAAGCATATGTGTATCAATCGGCGGTGTTTTTGCGATAATATTGCTAGCTGCTTATCTCGCGTAGTTAAGCTAATTTCTCTTATATGACAAAAATAGTAGCGGGCGCCGTAATGGCGGCCCGCTATTTGCGTATTATCTTTAAAAAGCTTATGTGTTGTTACCCGACCTTGGCTGGAACAAAAACTGGCAAGTTAAAGCAAGTTAAGTCTAAATATGAAAACTCACGAGCATTCTTCCAAAACAAGATATTTTGAGTATAGTAATATGTCATTTTTTTATAAACGTACCGCTAAATAATGAAGAGAAAAGGGGAAAAAACATTAACGGCTGAAAATAACAACTACAATTGAAGCTAAACGCTTATATGCAAAGGAGGCCCACGAAGTGAGGTTTATGGGCTATAAGAAAAAGAAACTGCCTGCGCTTATGCTGGCAATTACCATTATGCTCTCGTCGGTAATGACTATTGGTGCGAGCGCGGCCTTTGACGACGAACTATATTTTAACGAGGCAGAGGAAGTTGAAATCAACTACCCGCTTCTCTCTGGCGAAAATGATGTTTACTACTCACCTGAAAGTGCAGAAGACGATGCTTCTCTCTTCCCTGAAAATGTGGAAAATGACTACATAGAGAGTGACTCCTGGGAAGATATTGATAACGCTTTTGATGCCGAGGCCGAAGAAGAGCTATCCGGAATTATTGTCACTTTCTTGGGGAATGGGGCCGGAGCTATAATAGAACCCGGCCAGGATGTGCGCAGAGTAGAGCTTTACAGCTCGCTTGGGTCAGCCATGCCGACGATGATTCCACAGCGTGGAGGCTTTGCGTTTAGGCACTGGAATACAGTTGCTGATGACATCGGTCTCGACAATGTTTTTACAGCAAATACCATAATAACCAGCGAAATGCTGACTGATGACAGCTTAAACGTTTACGCACAATGGGGACATCTGGTGAGCTTTAACCCCAATATCTCCGATGCGGAGTTGGGGGTGCCGATAATTATTCCACCCCGCATTGTTCCGCCGGGTATGTCTGTGGATTTGACAGACGGCATCTATTGGCCGCCAAACCCAGTACGGCCCGGCTTTATTTTTGGCGGCTGGTTCGATGACGGCACTGAATTTACCGGCGCCAGCACGATTAACGATAACATCAACCTCGTTGCGCATTGGGAAGCCGACGACACATACACCGTAATATTTTCCCCTGGCGGGGGTGCTATAGCTGCCGGGCACCAGGATACCCGGCAGGCAAGGTCCGGGCTGAGCATCTCAGATTCCTGGCTGCCCCCGCATAACCTCAACCACGGTATACTGTGGCCACGTTCGGCGCCGCATGCGACACGCACTAACACAAACACGCCAAATAACTCGGTGGGCAACCCCTCCAATTACTTGACCTTGGGCGGTTGGAATACCGCGCCGTATGGCGGCGGCACACAATTCGCCACTACCGGCGGCGATACCCCACCCAGCTTTGCAACTGCCCCCGTTAACAGCAGCATGGTGGATAGCGACGGCAATATGACCGTTTACGCCCGCTGGGCATACAGAGTTGTGTTTGACAATAACGGCGGCGGACGCTTCGTCGGCCCTAACATTATAGGAGGCGAAAACGGCTCTCAAGCGTTCCGCGATATAAACGTAACGTCACAAACAATCACAGGTGGAACAATTGCAGATAACGGCACGGCTGTAAATACAAGGGTTCTTCCGACCATAACAAGAGACGGGCATGAATTCCTGGGTTGGTGGAATCTGCCTATACCAATCAACACCGATGATGCTGATTTACCTACTGGCGCTTTGGAGCTTACCGCAGGCTCCTTCATCAACGCCAGCGGAACTGTTTGGGCTCGTTGGAGATCTAACGATAATGTTACGGTTACGTTTGAGCTTGACGGCGGTCACTGGGCTGCCACAGGAGAAATCGGTATACGCACTATCCCGCAAAACTCAACTATTACTGATGCCACCGGTGTTAACATGCCGGTTCAACCGCTGCGGGGCAGCTATGTTTTCATGGGGTGGTACCCCATGGGGCAGGTGGGTATAGGAACAAGATTTGCGCACAACACACCTGTTTCTGAGGATATAACTGTTTATGCTCGCTGGTTGCCGGCGTTCACGGTAACGCTTAACCCTAATGGCGGCACGACTATACGGCCAACCGCGCCACTGGTACAGCCGGGGGCGACATCAGAACCATACTCTCTTCCTATTGCGGCTAACCACACTTTTAACCAAATGGACGCATTGTGGCGGGCTACCGGGCCAATCAACTGGTCGTTCAGCTTTGGTGTTAGGCTAAATCCCAATACAAACCGGGTAAACTACACTTTCCACGGCTGGAATACAGCAGCCGACGGCACCGGTACTCCGTTTGATGCCAATACTATTGTTACGCAAGATGAAAATATCTTTGCAATGTGGGCCCCCGCAATAACTTTTAACAACAACCACACTTCAGCCGGTGGTGCTGTAGATTCGACCACCACTCGTAATGTTTTGCTTGGAAGGTCGATCAACAACCATCACCTGCATCCCAATGCCACGAATATCCCGCTTACTTTGCCATCAACCGCAAACTGGAATCAATTGGCTCGCACCGGATACTCTTTTATTGGTTGGAACACACAACCTGATAGCAACGGCCAGTGGTTTGACCAAAATACCGTGATAGCTCTAGACCAACCGCCGTTGACGGTTTACGCGGTGTGGTCTGCAGGCGTGGGCTTCAACCCCGGCGCGGGTCCATGGGATTCTATATTGCCAGAAAACAGGTCGCGGTATATTGATTTCCCAGGCCAGCTTGGCAGCAACATGCCGCCAAATCCGGTTTGGCCCGGGCATAACTTTAGAAACTGGAACACACAACCGGACGGTTCTGGAGTCGCGCTTGGCGCGGGTGACACAATCGATTCACCGGTAACACTTTACGCCCTGTGGAGCGCAAACTTGACATTTGACCTCAATGGCGGCCAGACCATAATAGGCGGCGATTTGACTAACAGTACGGCAGCCGTTAATATCGGTGAGCCTATTGGGGCGGTATTCCCAGTGGGTGCTGAGCGCGAGGGTCACACATTTGTCGGCTGGAATACGGCATCTGATCGCAGCGGAACTAATTTTACCGCATTAACGCCAGTACAAAACAGCGCGACGCTGTACGCCCAATGGGACAGCACGGTGACATTTAACTACAACTTTGCAGGAGGCCCCACCAGCGTACAGCGTACAACGCGATCCGGAGCGACATTTGGTGAAGCCCAGATGCCATATATCCCAGACCGCGATTACTACAGCTTTGCCGGCTGGTTTGAGGGCCCGCTCGACGCTGGAGGTAATCCCATCGGCGCAGAGTTAACAGCCGATACAGAAGTAAACGGCCACGCAGAGGTATTCGCCCGTTGGGTGCCGAGGACGCTCACCGTTATATTTGAACCTGAAGGCGGTGCTTTTGTCGGGGAAACGCCACCGGTCACCCGCCAAGTGTTGTACGGCGACTCTATAGGTGCTGAAAATATGCCCGTGGTCGAGCTCGCAGCCTGGGAGTTTGGGGGCTGGTGGACGCAGCCTAATGGCGGCGGAACACAGTTTTGGCCGACGACTAAACTGGCATCCGCGATAGTTGACTCTGACGGTAGCGTCACTGTCTATGCGCTGTGGAGCCGTGCAACTCATGCCGTCACGTTCAACCACAACTTTGTAGGCGCCTCCGCACCGGAGACCCGTTCTGTTTTGAACTATGACACCTTGGGAGCCGATATGCCTGCCACCGCAACCCGACCCGCCGCCTGGAATTTCCTTGGCTGGAATACGGCGGAAGATGGCAGCGGCGAAGCGTTTGGCAGTGGCACACCGGTAACTCAGTCTTTGACAATCTGGGCTCAGTGGGATACCACCGTAACCTTCCACGGCAACGGAGGTACACCTGCGACTTATCAGGTCCCCAATGTAAGGGCCGGAACACTGTTTGTAGATCTCACACCTCCGGTTATTACGCGCACCAATTGGAACCATGCGGGCTGGTGGTTGGAGCAATTTGGCGGAAGCCAAACTGCCGGGACTACCCCGGTAACCAGCGTGTCGCAGGGCGGAGCGAACATTTATGCCCGATGGACCGCCGATATTCGCTTTTATTTAAACGATGGCAGCGGGCAAACACATGCGACCGCCAATGTCTTTGACGGAGATAACCTCGGCACAGGCGCATGGTCTGCCTCCGACCCGCAACGCGAGAACTATGAGTTTGGCGGTTGGCGCAAGGGGCCGCTTAGGCCCGACGGCAATCCTACCGGTGACACGGTAGACGCACTCTCAACATTTCCGGGCGGGCACACGGACGTTTACGCGGTGTGGAGCCCAGCAATGCACACCGTGACATTTAACGCAAACGGCGGCTCTCTTGTCAATGCCCCCGCCGGAACAACCATTCCCTCAAGCATTCAAGTCCAGCAGGGCAGCGTGGCAAACGGAACTCCTCCCAACAATGCTTTCCCGGTGGCCATACCTTACCGTGCCAACTATGTTTTCGACGGCTGGTATACAACAGCACCAGCAACTATCGGTGGCCTGCCCGGGGGCACGGCGTTTACAGCCGCCACTATTGTAAGCGAGCCCATGACGCTTTACGCACGCTGGCTCCACATCTCAGACCCGGCAAACAACGCGATAGTGTTCCACCTGAACATCCCGAACGAAACGCATGAACCGGTTAGTATAGCGGGGAATCTGGGCTACCCGCTGGTCGATTCGGGCTCTGACTTAACGCAGATTCCGAGCACCAGCGGCAGAGGCCCGCGCACCTTTGTAGGCTGGAGCACAGTGCCAAACGATACGATCCCGCCCTTACAGTACGGTGTGGCGTTCGACCCCGCGGGTACCCTGGTCGGCGCGCAGCCAATCCACTTCTATGCTCAGTGGCGGGTTGACTTGACATTTGTTCCCAGCGGCAATGTGAGCGAGATGGCAAACTTCCCCGCAGACACTTATCTCCGCGAGGGAACGGCACACTCCACGTTACCAATGCCGGGCAGCGCAAACGTCCCCACCTGGCCGGGGCGCACATTCCGAGGCTGGAATACGGCACCTGACCGTTCCGGAACGAATATCACTGGCGAAACTGTAGTAATCGGCGACATGACGCTCTACGCACAGTGGGACGCAGGCGTTACCTTTATGATGAATGACAGCACGGCAACACAGCACGCACAGCGCACCGTAATGAACGCTACCGTACTGGGCACGGATATGCCGGGCGACCCGTCTCGGGGTGGATTTGCGTTCACGGGCTGGGCGACGGCGCCCGGCGGATCCCCAACATTTACCGAAAACACCACTATTAACGGCAATACCACCGTTTACGCCCAGTGGGAGGGCACTATCACATTTAACTTGGCAGGCGGCAATATCGCGGACAATACTGAACCTCTGACACGCACAGTACCACCAGGCGGCTCACTTGGCCCCGAGATGCCGGAAGGCCCCGTTAGGTTCGGAGCCACATTTGCAGGCTGGCAATTGGCTGATGGAACCGCTTTTACTGCAAGCACCTCTGTTTATGGCCATACCACCGTTTACGCCAGATGGACAAGTACGGTCACCTTTAACCTGGCCGGCGGCAGCATCGACGGCGCTACGTCCGGCGTTAATCGCACAGTGTCAACAGGTGACGCATTGGGCGCGAATATGCCTCCAGACCCCATCAGGTTAGACGCCGCAGGCAATTACGCTTTCTTGGGTTGGGCAACAGCGCCGGGTGGGATGCCAACGTTTACCGCAAACACCCCAGTTACTCAGCACTTGACTGTTTACGCTGTGTGGGCGACCCCCGTACCGGAAGTTGTAATCGGCGGTGGCGGCGGGAATTATCCTATAAGCTTCCCGAATTATCCGGGGCCCAACCATCCGGCCCCTGAAAATGTGGTAATCAGCACCGGCAGCGACGGGCGTGTCGGAATCACAATCAGCCCCCCGCCCGGCAACTTCTTCTTCCCTGGAAGCGTGGAGATTATTGAGATACCCCCGGGATATATAATCCTTGAGGGTCCGACACTAAACTCCGACGGCACTTTGAGTGTTGTAATCATTACGCCGCGGGTAATCTTCAATCTAAACGGCGGCAATGTGGTCGGAAATCCGAGGAACGTAATACACCCAATTCCCTACGGCTATGTGATTGGCCCCGGCAATGTACCCCAACCGAGAAACCCCGGCCATCTTTTCTTAGGGTGGTGGCAATACGGTATAGGCCAAATATTGACGGCAAGTCAAGTGGAAGAGCTTACGCTTACTTCACCGCTCATGGAGTTCGTGGCGATATGGACGCCAATCGGCAGCGTCACCGGCAACCCGGGCGGGGGTACAGGTTCAGGCGGCGTGAGTGCCGGCGGGCCGGGTCTCATAGCGGAGAGCGCGGGCAAAGATTTAACGTATGCGGAAGATCATCCTCTTCATTTGATTTTTAATCAAGGCTCAACTCTTAACCCTCCAATGGGCGGGCCGACTCGAAGCACTGTATAGGGCTTCTCCGCCATTTGAGCTCTAACCCCCTTGAAACTCGCTGTGAGTTTCAAGGGGGTTGTTATTGTGCTTACTTGATAGTTTATGTCAAATATAGTATAATGGAATCCGGAGGGCTATTATGTTTTTGACGAAGGAGTGCGACTACGGCCTGAGGATAATCCGCACGTTGGCAGACGGCGAAAAAAAAGCGGTGGGAACAATATGCGACGTCGAGCATATACCCCAACAGTACGCATATAAGATACTAAAAAAGCTGGAGCGCTCCGGATTTGTGAAAAGCCACAAAGGCCGAGAGGGCGGATACCAGCTGGTCAAACCGGTAGATTCATTTACCATGTATGACATTGCATCCTCTGTGGGCGAAAATCTGTTTTTGTGTGAATGCTTGCGAGAAGACAAGCAATGCCGAATAAATAACCCCAAGAACCCGTGTACCGTGCATCTGGAACTTCGGCGGATACAAGAGGTTTTAGCGGAGGAAATGCGCGCGAAGCCAATGAGTGAAGTGCTGCACAAACAGAAGTAATCGCATTTTTTGTTGCCTTAAATATGGATAATATCTGCCAGCAACCTTAATTTGAGTGTCGTCTTGTGGGCAGGTGGAAAAGCCCCACAAACCCGCTAATTCGGCAGGTTTGTGGGGCTTGAATTTTCGCGGCATATTATGTTTTGTCCGCGTCAATCTTTAATCAAAAAATACGCAGAGCCAAATGCAGGGCGGCTCGCTTGATGTAAAGCTCACCCTGTGCCGTTCATGCGGTTTTATCAGCAGCGTGTCGCCATTCGACATGGCGGCGCTTTTGCCAGTGTCAAATTCAATGACCGCGTTGCCCTCTAAAAGCGCTACGAACTCGGTTTGGGTTTGGTCGTACCAGTCTGAAACTTGACCTGTGCTGACGATACGCTCAATGCGTACGCTACCGCTCTCGGCTAATATCGTGGTTAACTCTTCCTTCAGTGGAAGCGGCGACAATTCGTATATGTTCATTTTTTCTTCCTCATTTGTGTATTTTGCTACGCCACTCGGTTAGGCTTATAATATATTATCCCAAGGACGCAGTCAAACCACAGCGCTATGGGCGAGGTCGTTATGGACTCCCTAGACAGAATAAACAGGCAAACTCGCCTTTATTGCGGAACCTTTTTGCCATCATTTTGGCGGTCTTCTTTTGGGATGAGTCCATCCTGCACAAATAGGCGGCGCAGAGTAGAGATTGCTTTTTTTTCTAGGCGCGACACGTACGACCGGGAAATTTCTAATTTTTTGGCCACTTCCCGCTGGGTGAGCGGCTTTTGGCAGAACAGGCCGTAGCGCAATACCAGTATCAGCCGTTCTCTGCCGGTCAGGTCATTCTCTATGAGGCGGTACATTTTTTGGGCGTTTATTCGCAGGTCGGTCTGTTCGAAGATGTTTTCTTCCTCTGACATTATGTCCTGCAAAGTCAGCGAGCCACTCTCGCCCTCATTGTCAATCGGGTCGGAAAAGAGCACGTCTTGGGAGGCCTTGCGCTGGTTGCGGAAAAGCATGAGTATTTCGTTTTCTATACACCTGGAAGCATACGTCGCAAAACGTATACCCTTCTCGCAATCAAAAGTCGACGCCGCCTTGATAAGACCTATAGTCCCAGTAGAAATAAGATCGTCCTGATCTTTATTGCCCGAATAGTGCCGCTTGACTATATGCGCCACCAACCGCAAGTTGTGCACAATCAGCTTTTCCTTGGCCGCTTTGTCCCCGGCGCGAACCGCTTGCAGACACTCTCGCTCCTCTTTGGCAGAGAGCGGCTTTGGGAACGACCCCGTACTCGACGTGTGCAGCGCAAAATAAGCTAAGTTGCAAATTGCCAGCCAAAACAAAAACCAATACATAAAATCACCCCACGCATCAAAGTATGTGCTTTTGGCCCCCATGGTGCCTGTACTTTACAAAAAACCGGCAAAATATATTGCCGGACGCGCTATTTTGAGCAAAATAGATAATTTTATAACAATTAATTTGGACGAGCTAACCGTAGTAATCTGTCGACAAATTTGCTATAATGCGGATTAACAGTTTGGACGTGATTTCTGGTTCGTTGGTAAAGTACACTAAATTTAGCGCAAAGGAATGTGCATTATGCCTAATAAGATTAGCGCCATCCCTTTTAAGGGGACACCTGAACAACAGGCTCAGCTTGCTCAAATTACCTCCGAAATTAAAGGCACCAAGGGCGCACTTATGACTGCTCTGCAAAAGGCGCAGGATATTTACGGCTATCTGCCCATCGAAGTGCAGAAGATGGTTGCAAGCGGCCTTGACCTGCGCTTGGAAGAAGTTTACGGCGTAGCTACGTTTTATTCTCAGTTCTCGCTGGAGCCCAAGGGTAAGTACAAGATTTCGGTCTGCATGGGTACGGCCTGTTATGTAAAGAACGCGGGCGATATTCTAAACAAGCTAGCTGACGTGTTTGAGGTACCGGTCGGCCAATGCACCGAGGATGGCAAATTCTCGCTTGAAGCTTGCCGTTGTATAGGCGCTTGCGGCCTTGCTCCGGTTATAACCATAAACGAGGATGTCTACGGCCGCCTTGAAATAGACGACATCGCCGGCATATACGATAAGTACAAGGATCTCTAGAATGTCAACAGAACCCGTTGAACCCTGTCGCAGGCGAAAAAAAGGCGTACTGGCAGGCGGCATATTAAGAATATCACGCAAAACCGCGAACACACTGCTCTATATTCTGGAGTCGGTGGTAGTTGCTTGCTTGATAGGGTTGTTTTCCTTTTACGTTATCTACCGGGGAATTGCCAACGGGGTACCGCTGTACGCTTACGGCCTCAACCTTCTCTTCATTGTTACTGTGCTGCTGCTTGAAAAACTGCTCGATAGCATTATGCTATCCAAGGGTTTCACTGTAACCCCGCAGACCAAGCCTTACAGGGTAGTGATGGAAAAGGCTCTCTACCTGGCCCACATGGTCTCTTTTAAGACGGCGCTTTACCTGTTTTACCTCGTAATGCTGCTTGTTTCACGAGCGAGCGCCCTTGAGCCGACTATAATAAGCGACTACGTAAGGACCTTTATTCACTCGATTGAATACTGCGTACTGTTGCTTATCCCCTTCGACAAGTTCCTTGAGCAGATAACCAAGGACGAAAAGCGTAACGTAAAGATCTACGCCAAATTGATGGTACTCAGAAAAAACAAGTAGGGGCGGAACTTTTCCGCCCTTTTTTGTGTGTCTTACAATCAAAACCACTAGTAAACTAGTGGTATGCACAAGCCCTGGAAGGGCATATTACAGGCTTAACCCCTCAAGGGGCATTGAAAAAGTTTAGCACCGCATTACAATCTCGGGCAGCCGCTTAA
>Ga0123352_10001640_pt1 | contig 30126 bp, 11 predicted proteins | sample TergutLab28metaG_FD_89700 | JGI IMG/M metagenome (GOLD analysis project Ga0123352, IMG submission 89700) | Labiotermes labralis P1 segment gut microbial communities from Petit-Saut dam, French Guiana - Lab288 P1 | ecosystem: Host-associated > Arthropoda: Insects > Digestive system > Gut ...
CCCATCCAAAAACTCAGTGCAGAAAACCATATGTTTCAACTCAACATCTAATGCTCCTGATGATGGGCGTATGTACCCGAAACATGTCGAGCTAAGAATACATCAATAAAATTACCTAGTTGTCAAGTTGGCATTTCACTTTATTTCATGAGGAAGATGCACAGTCAAAGAACCCTCAAGTTGATATATCTATTTACTGTATTACTGATTCTAGAAACTTGCCCAGTCTGCTGTGAACTGCTTCCATGTTACAGAGGAAAAAATCTTGTTCACAACAATGGCCACCTATTCTCTGAATAAGTTCTGTAATTATTATTATAAATAAAAATAAATTCTCCTGCCCTATTTGACAAAGCCCACAACCCAAAGCTCATTATCATAAAAGGTTTAAGTTACTGCTGCAACAGTCAAAACAAAGAGAAATCACTACACTGACTGAACTATCTTCGCTCATATATACCGAAATCATCAACCACTGGTACTTGCGCAAAGTATGTTTCCTCATGAGTCTTCTGCTTTCTAATCAATTCCACTTATGTCCTCCTTGTGCATGTCTGCACTCTTTCCCTACCCCATTCTCCATATCTTCTCAGAGCAGATCTCTCTGTCTAGTGCCTTATCTCAATAGTGACCATCATGTTCGATAACCTTATGGCAATCTTATTCTTGTGCATGTGTATAACATGTGTTTATTACTATCTTAATTCTACCATTCAACATTTCTCAAGGGGAGGGGGGTATACCTTCATATCTACTTTAACGTCCTGTCTACACACAAATTTGTGTCTTTATACTCCGCAGTAACTCCCTCTGCTTCAACATATTATCTGAATACATTGATTGATTGATTGATTGATTAGCATTTGGGTTCGGGGCCTCTCAGCCCCAATGCACCTAGGCCTTATTTAACGGGCCCCTTGTGTCCCATATCAAATCATGGGAGCCCCGTAACGTTACTAAAGTTCCAGATGGCCCCCAAGCTTAAACTCTTAATATCCTACGGTTCCAAGATAAAGGAGCCCAGATATGCATGTCTGAGTGAGGCCAAAGCCTCGCACTCACAAAGAATGTGGGCCGAGGTCTCCTCTCTCACTTCACACTTCCTGCACAAGGGACTGTCAAGCAGCCCTAATCTGAGTACATACCGTATACCTCGGTACACATGTCTACTACGTCAATGTAGGTAAGTAATGTGTGTAATCCATACAATGTTACCATTAATCTTTTCTAATGTTTGCCACTTCCACACTGTTATTTCTTCTTGGGTTGTCCAGTTGCACTAAATTGCAATACCTAGATGAAAAGAAAAGTGTTGACAACATAACTGTTTGTTATTTTAAACCACTCACTATCATTTTTATGAAAAATGCAACCAAGTGCACAATTTTGAATAAATTATTCTGTAGCTGCCTGAAATATGTTGGTGACATATAGAAGTAACTGACTTTATGTCAAGTGACAACAAAATCACTACAAGGCAAATAAAGCACATATTAGAACCGATGCATTTCATGGTATAAAATGTCAATATTTCATTATGTCTTTGTCAGCAAATGGATTAATATCTTGCATGTATTACAATACATAATTCAATTACTAATATTTTATGTGCTTAATGTGTAACCTTTCTTTGTAGATTGTAATTTCCAGTGATGGAGTTTGGGGTCAGTGCTATGAACATTCTCCGTCAGAAGGTGTGGCCGTTGTTCAAGTGATGGAGGATGTCCTAAAGAAATGCGACAGTACACCTATTCCTACTGATAACGTTTCAAGCAGCATCCAGTGTCAAGTTCCACAAAGACTAGAGTGGGTGCTACATCAAGAAAATCACCAGCACATACGGGATGTTATGAAAAATATAGATTCGTAAGTGTAACATACTTCTCTGTGAATACGATTATGCTTCCTGCTGCATGTAAAATTCTTATATATACAGATGAGCAAAGGGCCTAGTGAAGAGGACAGAGCCTATTTACCCATGTTATGAATGGACTGAACAGTAGCAATAAAACAGATTTTGAAAGAAATTTGAAAATTATAAAATAAGGTATTCTTATAATAAAACCAACTAGATGCACTAATTTCTCAAATTTATTTTTTGGAATAAAACTCTGCATGTTTCGGACAGTTCCTCTGTCCACCATCACGAGTTTTCCACTGTACACACAGCAATGGTATATGTCATACAGGTTTGCTGACAGCTTGTGAGCAGCAAGCTGTCAGCAAAATTTGAGAAATTGGTGCATCTAGTTGATTTCATTATAAGAATATATCACGATGCACGGTCACCTGAACGTCAAACTAAAATAAGGTGTACTACATTAATATTGAACATTTTACTATTAAACTAAATACAAAGAATAAAATGTAAAGAAAACTTCACTTTTCTAAAAGGGAAAATAAATTTTTAACTCAAAGTATTAAAGCAAGAATAAAATAGAAAATTATTTGATTATGTTGTGGAATGAATAAAACAACATGGAAATGAGATGAGGTGATTAGCAAATAAGTCATAAAAGTAATAAGTAGTTTAAAAAATACTAGGCACCTTGTGACTACACCATTAATTCGAAAATTAACCACAAGTATTGCTAATGTTGGGACCACGGTAGCTCAGTGGTTAAGGTACTATGCTACAAATCGGAAGGTCGCTGGTTCGATCCCAGCTGGCGTCATTGGAATTTTTCATTGACATAAAATCCTTCCGATTGCACTACAGCCCTGGGGTAGACTCAGCCTCTAACAGAAATGAGTACCAGAAGTATTTCCTGGGGGTAAAAAGTGGCCGGTGTGTAAGGCTGACAACCTTACCACCAACCTATGCCGCTGTCATGAATTCTGGGAACCTTAACGTCCTGGAGCCCTCTGGGCCACTCCAGGCCTGTAACGGGACTGATTTACCTTTTGCTAATGTATTACATAATTTCTATTACAGTATGGTTGAGGATCTGGACTTCTATGTTTATCGTTTTCCTGGATATGGGAAGGAATTAATAAAATCTGTAAAATGCAGTCCTGACGCCTACATACAACTGGCACTGCAGCTGGCATACTTTAGGTAATTGTATATTATCACATTACAAATTTAAATTTTTAAGATATTCCCCAGAAGAAGTGTCCGATGACACAAGTCTCATCTTCATGAAGAAGCTACAAATGTTTTGAACTGTAATTTGAAACAGCAGAGCAGATAATAAATTAAAAATTTTTTTGATAATAAATTAAAAATTTTTTTTTGCTCTCAAAAGTCAGACAAACAATAACTTGAAGAATGGAACAGAGAAAACTACAAAATATCAGTGTCATCAACTGTACCTTAGGAAATAGTGGGCAATATCCAAGATAAATATGCTTTAATGGCATTTCTGTTACTTTATGTGCAGACTGTATTTGAAATGCTGGACAGTATCAAATGTTAACTGTGGTGTAATAATATCTCTGTTGTTTTTTATGCAGACTGTATCATAAACTGGTAGCAACATATGAAAGTGCATCTACACGACGGTTTCTTTTGGGCCGTGTGGACTGCATCAGGTCAGCTCACACTGAAGCTTTGCAGTGGGTGACAGCAATGTGTCAGGATGAATCTGGTGCTGAGGAAAGTGAGCCCGATGACTTTCAGTCTGGGAAACGTGTAACCTTCAGTTTGTTTGGTGTAAGTAGAAACATCATTCCTTCTTGCAGAGCAAAGTACATACTGCTAGTAGATATGGAAACTCTTTTCCTAGTAAAGATATATGACATTACATCAAATGCTCTTCTTGGAAGTATGATGGTATATTTCAGCATATAAATGGAGCAATTCTGACTACTTCTTGTGGCTATCCCTAACATTCATTCCGTAGGATAACAAAATCAAGATAACTTCCAGGTTTCGCAGAACCCTCCTTATCTAATTAAGTTTGTCCTCTTTGATGTTCAGGTGACCGTGCATCATGATAAATTCTTATAATGAAACCAACCAGATGAACTAATTTCTCAAATTTATTTTTGGAATAAAACTCTACATGTTTTGGACAGTTCCTCCATCCATCATCATTTCACTGTACATACAGCAATGGTATATACCATTGCTGTGTGTACAGTGAAAAACTCCTGATGATGGACAGAAGAACTGTCCAAAATATGTAGAGTTGTATTCCAAAAATAAATTTGAGAAATTAGTGCATCTAGTTGGTTTTATTATAAGAATATATTTGTCCTCAGTGACTGGTTATCATTATTTTGACAGATAATGTATTGCTTTTTTTTTATTTTGTACACATTTTATTGGAAAGTGTTTGGACTATTTTTCTTACCTTTAAGTGGAACATCCCATTGTGATGCAGATTCACTAGGTGTAAGTTTATTAACGCTTACACAACTGTGAAGGCAAGATCTCGACTACATGTAATAAAATTCTTTAATGTGTTGTACATGATAATTTTTCTTTGGTGTGCTTTAAGTTGCCTGATGATGGCTTCACCAATGCAAGCTGAAACATATCACAATAAATATACATGATAGTGTACTTTAAAACATAGTTGTAACTGACAGTCTCTATCCCTACACCTAGCGTTGGGATTGTTGGAAAACCATCTGAATAGTAAAGCCTGGATGCTAACAATTATAACATAGGGTTACAGATGCTAATAAAACATTAAAAGGGTTCTAGGCTCTATTCAAAACACTGTCACTAATTATAAATAAAAGTAAACAAAAAAAAGTCAGTATGAAGAAAACCCATCACCCAATGAGAGAAGAGCTCTCAGCTAGAAATTAAGGTAAATCAAAATAGTAACCTGCAGCCACTGGATAGTGATCATCTGAACTGTGGCATAAGCACCATGATTTCTTTGGAAGTTTTAGATAAGTAATCATGTCATTTAAGGTACAATTTTTTTTAAAATTATAAAAATCTATTCCTCCAATCTCAGACATTTGCATGATTTCCACAAGTGTCTAAGCACAATACAAGAATAGTCTTAAACAGCATTATTTGCTCCCTGCAGGTTCATGAAATGTAGACAGAATGTTGAAATGTTATTAGCAGCAGCATAAATTATGTTAATTTACCAAAAAGCAGACAGTGCTGCTGCTGCTGCTGCTGTTTTTGTATGAATCACAGGAACCTAACCTAAAAATGCATAAATTATGTTAATTTACCAAAAAGCAGACAGTGTTGCTGCTGCTGCTTCTTGTATGAATCTCAGGAACCTAACCTAAAAATGCATAAATTCTTTTAACTTAGTGTGACATTTCAAAATTATTATGGAGCTCCTTTCCAGCAGAAAGGGACCTAACTTCAGATTTCTTAACAACAGGTGCAACAAAAGCTTCAATTATTTGATGAAGCAATGAAGAAACAGACAGAGATAATGGTGGAGAACATCCTAGGACAGGGTATAGACATCCACCTTCTAGGACTCAGGGAACTGGCAAAAGACCTAGGAGAACCTCTGCCAGATATTTTCCAGGATGAAGCTTACAGAACTTCTAACCACTTTGCTTTGTCAACTAGTCAGGTATTTCAATCTGCCTCATTTTTATATGCTTATACTCCATCACATTACAAAAATTAGAGTTTTCTAAGAAGGTATTCAGATGTCTCCAGCGCAAGTAAATCTCCACATATTTTGAAATGTGGGACTAGAAAAAACAAATAGTGATGGTATGACACCTAGTTATCACTGGGTAAGAGAACCAGAAGTCTCCAGACAGTCTGGATATAGTGAAGAAATTATTTCTGGCCCTGCCATTAGTGGGATCCAGGATGTCCAGCCCACAGGTTACTAATTTACTGAGTACAGCAAGTATGCAAAGACCATGTTACATAGCAAGTACGGGAGAGGTGAAGAGCGTATAAAAATTGTGTCCAGAAAGCCTTGAAGTAAGAAACCACTTAGGACACTAGGCATGAATGAAATGATAATATGAAATGAATTGCACAGAAATATAATATGCATGTGAACTAGATTCACCTGGTTGAGTATCAAGTCCATTTAAAATATCATGTTAAATCAACGAACATGATGTTTATCTCAGTATATACAAACATGTAGTTCAAATGTCATGGAAAACAAACTGTGACCCCTTTACCAAGACCAATCAGTTAATTTGGTTTGGGGAAGAAATATCCATTTGTTGTGAGTCATACTGAACACATAAACACAATCTAAGGGCAAACTGCACAATTCTTGCTTTTAAAGGTCAACGCAGTAATGAACTTTCCAGGTGCACAAGAAGTAACATTTTAATTGTGGTCTGTATGGATACAACATAAACCCTGCTCTGCATTAAATTCAAGTTGCTTCTTCATCATTTTTCTTAGACACAGATCTCTGTATAAAAATGTCATAATGAATATTCTTGTGAATTCTGTAAGTGCTTTTTGTCTACTTGTATATGTGAATGGACAAACCTACAGGGTATGCAACCATCTGGCCAGAAATTAATGTCACCCTGATGATGGGAAAAACAAATCTTTGCCATTCAGACTCACAGAAGCTGCAAAGTTACATTTGTTCTGCTAGATCCTTTATAGTAGGTCATCAATAAGGAAGGTCTTTTGTTTCAACATTTTGTTTCCATGGCACAAATACTGATAATTTATGGGCAGTATAGTTAGCATTTTATCACGAAAACTGAAATAAAACATGACGATGTGGATGATGTTTTATTTGTAAAATTGGCAACACAGTTTAAATGTGTGGTTGGTGAGAGATTTCTGTTCTAAGAAATAAACAGGAATATACTGGACTTGGACATAACTTCAAAATCCCTTGAGAAATGTCGTTCTGCATGTTTGTAATCTATACAGACTATACATTTTGGCAAGTTCTGGATTCTTTCCTGTACAGTAAAATTTGCTGGATCATGACAACACCAGCACACCTTCGTGTTAAGTTTCATTAATGATAATTTCAGATGACTAGCCTAAATAGCATTTAATGGTAGAGTACCTGTTATGTGCACAGGAGTAACTGTATCCATTTAGACACTTCCTAAGCACTGATAAAGACATTAAGGGAAGCACTTACAATCCTCAGAAATAATAACCAGTCTCTAGCACATCTCTAAACCCATGGTCTCCCCTCTACAAAGCATGAATGCTAACTGAAACTAAAATACAGCATAATGTAAGATGGTTTACAGAAGCATGACCCTATTGCTACTGGTTACACAACCAAAACTCGCTTGCAAGTATGTGACAAAATGGTTTATTTAAGGTATCTACCAGTTCTGACAGCTTCATGGGCTATGGACCAGTTGTCCCAGATGGTTATGGTGCTTCATACAACCCTCATGCTGACACCATTGTGTTCTGCCTGTCTGCTTTCCACTCGTGTGAGACCACAAGCACTTGGAGACTAGCTCACAGCTTGGAAGAGAGTCTGAATTCCATGAAAGATCTCCTGACCAACAGAAAACCCAATAAATAATAAAACGTCGGTCTAGTGTCACGACACAGACAATTAATGTAGGTGAGAGGAATGCCAGTCTGTGACAGAGGTGAGGTGAGAAAAAGCTGGAAGCAAAATATGATAAAACCACAAAGGAAACATATATCATAAATTAAACTCCCATATTTCATACTATTCATATGCATTTACATCATCCTACTCTATCTCCTACCATTAAAATATGAAGCACTATGAAAAAATTGAGACTCATTGCTTAATAGGTTGCTATTTCGGTATAAAGACCAAGAAAGTTAAAAATTTTATAATCAAACATAAGTAATAAATATATGTAATTTACCATCTAAAACATGACATACGTACATCAACACAGTGATGAAATATTAATTACATCAGGGCTACATGACATAATTAATTTTACATTTTAAATTGATTTTCTTTTCCTTGTACATTTGGATGTTCAATTGTTTTAACCTTTATTGCAAATGACATGGGATCCCATAGAGTGCATGCTTATATTGTACCTTGTATATGTTCTGCATTGGCCTGATGATGGCTGTTTTACGGCCGAAACATGTAGCCCTGATGTAATTGATATTTCATCACTGTGTTGATGTACATATGTTGTGTTTTAGATGGTAATATACATATATTTACTACTACACAATGGGATGGCCCCTTTCAAATAAGTAATAAAGTTAATTATTCAAATAAGTAATAAAGTTAATTAATAGCATCCCAATACAATGTTCAATATTTTCACCACACAATCATACTTCACAGAAAACTTCTATTACATATTTGTAACAAATCATCCAACTTTACCTGCCGAACTACAATGAATCATCAGTCATCATAATTTTCAATAATAAATAGATACAGACATCTATAAAGTTCATACACCGACAAATGAACTCTATATTAAACTTAATAAAGTTTTAAAATTTACATTAAAATCACTTTGACTTGCTCCTACATGTTTCGGTCTATGACCAGCATCAGAAAGCCTTCACTAGAGCTTAGCTGAAGTTATGTTTAGGTTACAATTCGGTAAAAACTGTGTCGTTATATGTTATGCAGTGGTGTGGCAGCATGTCATAGGTGCACTCAACACAGCGAACAGTACACATACAATACCTACGACATGCTGCCACACCACTGCATAACATATAACGACACAGTTTTTACCGAATTGTAACCTAAACATAACTTCAGCTAAGCTCTAGTGAAGGCTCCCTGATGCTGGTCATAGACCGAAACATGTAGGAGCAAGTCAAAGTGATTTTAATGTAAATTTTAAAACTTTATTAAGTTTAATATAGAGTGAATTTGTTGGTGTATGAACTTTATAGATATCAAAATGCACGGTGCAACAATTAAAAAAAAAAAAAAAAAATACAGACATATTTGTTTTTCGTTTTTCACACAACTGATTTTAAAAGCTTTGTTTATTTTTCAAATTATCTAAAATCACACACAACTCAGAACCCATAACTTTAACACTGCTACAGTAATCACATCAATTTTGTTGACAGTATGGCAGATTATTCATAATTTCTTTACTAACATTATATTGGTAAGAGACATTATAAATTTAAAAATAACCTCAAATAAATACGGTCAGCAACTAATACTAATAATAGATGCCACAGAAGAGATTACATTCCATGCCATAAATTAAGTAACAATGGTTACAAATACAATAAACGAACATCATTAAATACTAAGCCCTACCAATGAACTTACTCCTTAGCCAGTACCATTCACCTCCCACTTTCACAACCTAGTTACCCAAATTTCATCATAATGTTGTAACCCCACTGGTCTCTTCAGTCTCAGAAGTGGTGTTTTCCAAAACATACCTCCACATTCCACGCCTCAACCTAGCTACCTGCCTAAACCAACAGTCACCTGTATTTCAGTCTGCCAGCAGTGCTAGGACACCTATGTGAGATCATTTAATTATACTGTTTCAACTTCAGGTGTTGTACAGCATAAAATGACATAACTAGACAATAATTAATTATGAATACATGGAGTCACTTTTGAGCTATCAGAAGTTGCAACTGGAGGAAATGACGAACCTTGATCAGGACAGCCATAAACACAGCTGTAATTTGCACCAAGTCCTAACCCACTAGCAGACACTGCCAGTTGCAAGACATCTGTTTGCTCTGGTGCTTTTAACTATTGTAATGGTTGTCATGTATACTAAATTTAAAACATGATAGTTTACTTAGAGAAGAAAAACAAAATAGTTTACTTAGAGAAGGACAACCACAGTTCTGTGGTAATGTCCTATATGTCTAATTTTAAATCTTAGAATTCATTCACTGTAGAGAGTTTGAGTAAATGAAATCAGACACTATCCTAGTGGGTTAAGTTCATTTGATGACATGGGGCTACTACTTTCTTGAACATAGCACTCTGCATGGGCTAGAAACATAAAGGAAGACCAAAGGCCATCATGAATCCGTGACAGATAATGGCCAATTTCAAACACAATTATATGTAACAGCAAAAGTAATCAATTTACCACATTTAATCCATAGATAAACTGTCACATGAAAGTTTTCTGAGTTTACTATTTAAACTAGAATTCAAATAAACCCAGGAATAAATTTTAAAATGGGAACAAAATATTATACAACGTTCCATAACAACACAAAAGAATTACAGTTGAAGAAAATAAATATTTTTACAGCTTTGAAATAAATCGGTGAACAACACTAAGCCTTGTTAAAATAGAGGTACAAGATTCTGTCCATTTGTATGAAAAATAAAACAAGGAATCTACAATTTAAATTCAACAAAATATGGAATACCACCACAATACATGGACAGCAGGATAAAAATACTTATTACAAGTGCTAAGTAATACTCAATCTAACTTCATTTTAATTGCACTTTCCCCATTACATGTATCAGTAGTAGCAAAATGCCCATAAATTCCCAATTAAGTTGGGGAAATTGTGCAGCAAGGAAGTCTTAAGAATTTTATGCCAGAAACTTCTTGTAACAAAACGAAAGAATGGCAAAAATAAAAAATAGGAGCATTTAAATACAGAAAGACTGAACATCCCTGCTAGTGCTGGGCATTATATTGTTTAATAATACATAATATTTAATTTGCAGACTCTATTTTTATTAAGAAACTCATGTCATGTTTAAAAATGAAGGTCAATATTCAGCATAAATGTTTAGTACCCTCACAATGAAGATCTGAAAAATTATTACTTGTAACATAATAATGGAATAGTCATTGCCAAATATCCCTGCAGCATGTGTAGATTTTGCTGATCATTGTTGTCACAGAGGTACTGAAGGTCTGAATTCTGCCACGAATTTGCTCTCATAGAGCATCTTTATTGTGGCTTAATACCAAATACATTCATACTCTTGTTTGCCTTATAGTCTGTCACTCATATTTAGTTAATACTTAAGCATACCTACAATATAAAATGCACATAAAATTCATATTTTTTAAAATATGGTCATGGAAAGGATTCATATTTCCCAAGCTAATGTCTTGTGATAAATCATTGCTGCTAAACACAGAGCCATGTGCAAGACAACTTTGAAAACAGCAGCAGAATGAACACGTTTTCATCATTACAGAAACGGGAAGTAAGTCACTTCTGACTGACATTGATACATAAAATTAGGGCTGTTATGCAAGAATATTATTCAAAACTAACAGTATTCTTCAACAAAATAAATTAAATATGTCATTGTTTTTTTGTTTTGGAGATAGAAAGTTGCTTACTGAGGAAATATATAGTTACGTGTTATATCAGCAGGCAGATAACCTAATTCAGTATTAAAATTATTTTATTCCATATTGATATATTTATGATATTCAAAGTTTATTCCAGTTATTTATATTTGCTTCAAAATAGAAGCTATTTATTAACATGTAAAAAAGTCTGCAACAGATATTTGTTCATATTTTGTATGTAACAATGTGTCTTCGAATAATACATATCAAACGATCCATAAGTACTGTACATTTAACTGGAATTTATAACAGAAATGTTTTTTGGCTACAGAAAAATATTATTTATTACATGAACTGTTAACGTACATACACATAGATATACACACACATACATATCATAACTGAAATGTTGAACTGTGACTGTATGTGAATATATGTTAAATTAACCACAATGAAGATTATATTCGTTACATGTTACTTTGTCATTTTATGTAAGATATTAATGGAAGTGTTGTTATATATATTTATTTTAAAAGCTATTATAGTCCTATAATTTATTAGTAGATAATTATTGTATATACATTGATTAGGACTACAGTGCGTGTATTAGCAATATACAGATACCTAGGAATTTTGCCGCCACATAACACTAGATACATTATCATGGGCTCAGACAGTGCCCAGCTGCTAAGTTATGTAGCATGTATACATCTCACACTGAACTGCTTACTGGTCCACTCAATTAAAGCATCACAGTTCACACTGCAGACAAAATTTCAATTACAAATATAATGAAACAGCAACTGATAATGTGAACTGCATTGAACTGGCTCTGAATCATATCTAGTAGCACAGTTTAACGAGATGGCACTGAAAACTTGCGATATACTGACACAGAGATTGTCCAATTAATAACGATGTCACTTCTACCCAGGACCCAGACATACGGTTTACCAGTCACAAAGAGAAATTAGGTGACTTTGTGAGGCCAGTAGCACATATAAAAACATTTGTGTGAAGCATAATACAGGGTAAGCAAATTTTTATTATATGGGGAGTTGATAAGATTGAATTTCTGTAGAAATCCTTTTTGGAGTCAAACAGATGAATCACATACACATCATGTGGATGTGCATAACAAAAATGATAACAAGTCAAAATAGATGTAGAACAATGGCCAATGCAGTGAAATTCTGATAAATGAAATTTCACTAAGGATTAGAAATTAGGAAAGGAAGTTCACATAACTTACTAATGGACAGTTGAAACAGGCTGCAAAGAAACTTACCTCTAAACCATGCATTGTTCAGCTCTCAATTTTTTATGATATTCGAAACCTTTTGGTCTTCCTCCAAAAACAGTTGATTTTGCAAGATCAGGATTTTCTGGGTAAAAAAATATAAAAATAATGCATTTTTTCAAACAGCATATACTGTATTTTATAAACTCCCCTCTAAGGATCTGCCATGTTAGGATATAATGCAAGGTATTTGTTGGGAGTTGTATTGGAACTTCTAAATTTGCAACTTTATTCAATAAAATATGATGTAAGTGTGAAAGGTATCATATGGGATTTAACACCAGAATCTGATCCAGGAGCCCCAATTTTGCCTTCCCATAAAACATTTATGCATACTACACATACATGCATCATGTGTCAGGGAGAAGTACATAAAACTGCTGAATTATTTTAAACTTGCAATGGTAATTCAACCTAAGTACATTCAAGATTTCATACTGATATTGCAAATACAATCTTCATGAGTCTTCCTGGAATCACATTAACATACATTTAGTAAGATATAGTGAAAGAATGGTCTGGTCATGCAGGGAATGAAACTTACTTACATATTTCTGTACGCATAAGTTAACCCTTTACAAAGCGCAGACTGCTTTATTTAAAGACCCAGTCCGTACCGCGCTGTAAACACTTTTCATCTCAGTTATAAAAACCAATCAGTTTATGCTGTAAGTGTCACAAGTCGCTGTTTGTTCTCAGATAAATACAAAACACATAAATACAGTGTGGGCAGAGCATACAATTGTTGAATGTTAAACTGTTGGTGCATCACGTAACCAGTAGGCTTTAAAAGGTTAATTAAGATTCAAGTATCATGGGATGTTATGCCATATTGACTGGCAAATGCTTGCAGACTATTCAGAGGAACACTGTACCTCCATCTTCAGGGTCATGCAGTCCAGTCCCTCTTCTTTGCTTGACCCTGACGATGGAGGTGCTAAACCCCTCCAAAACATTGTTAACTATTTACCAGTCAACACGCCGTAACATTCAAGAAGACTTAATTCTTCATCAACATATGACAACCTTAATTCTTACATGTTGTTTCTTGATGTTTTAATTAACCCTGATCAACTAAATTAATTACTTATACAAAATGTTAAATGACCAGGTGACTGTGAATTGGATGCTGTACAGGATATCACAGTATATATCAACATATTCATCAAGCACTCTGTGAGACAGATAGAGCGGAAACACGAAATAGGCCTTAGAATAATGCGTCTCTAGGCCGAAAATTGAGACCAGGGCTTCCCAAACACAATACAGGAGAGGAACCATTATATTAAGACGTTTGTTAAGCAGTACATATATTTCTATTTATTTCCCATTGCTTAAGTTCTGACAATGGATCATAAAACACAACCTTATATCATATCAAAAACCCAAATACACAAAAAAATTTGAAGAAATGTACTGCAACATTAAGTATTGCTGCCACTATAAAAACTCTTATTGTGCTATCTACTGCCCAAACTACTAAAGACTGACACACAAAAATGATTGTATACACAGTCAAACCCTGATACTTTGCCAATGTTTGTTCACTGCCATTAGCAGAAATATTACAAGGGTAGCAGTAAACTGAAATACAACATAATACATAATTTCTGTTTACACACTGTCATGGGCATAAAGTGAGGGTGGGGTTATATCTGAGGGCACTATATCTGCGTCTGAATGTATGTTGTTTTATATGGTTGTAAATAAAGTCATACCACAATAAGAACGTTGATTAAAATTTGTAACTTTTAATGAAATGCCAAGGATGATATAAAGTATGATACTGCATTTAAATACTCAAAGATTTCACCCAAAGATGAGCTTTTGTAACAATGGCGTTACATCTTTTGGTTCTGATACCACAGAGTTAAACTTTTTGTCGGTGAGCATGTTGCAAGTATTTACTGCAGATTTTGACGGATATTGTAAATAGATTCCGCAGGTGACACAAAACTTCAAATCTCTAACAGATAAGGGATGTTGAAAATGCATGAATTCTCAATCTTTGTGTGAACACTGATGCTATAAATATGAGTGAGACCAAGAAGTTTTATTATAAATTCCAATAGCTTCCTATACATATGTCTTTAAAAACTGGTAATATCAGTGTACGTTATACTACTTAATTGATGTACACATTACTATCTCAAGTCTAGTAGCATAACTGGTCAAATGTCAATTACAATTTATATTAATTGTATGCTGGTGGATTTACTGCAATGTAGCGTAAAAATGTGTGGTTACTTCAAAACAATGAAAATGGTGCATGCAGTGTTTTAAGTGCAACACCTTTAAGCAAAAATAAAACTGCTGTGCGGTGGTTTCTAAACCCCTAGAATTTTAAAAATTAAACAAGAAAATCACTTCATTTTTAGCCAAAATAAAATTGTGGTGGGTTAGTTTGTACACTCCTTAAATTTTAAAAATTAAACAAGATGGCGTTTTTGTTTAAAGTGCACAGACAATGGGTTATACATATCAGTCTGAATTACACACTTGGAACATTAACTTAATCTTTTTGTGGCCAGAATTGTTGAAAAAACTGTTTCAGGCTTAAGGGATAAGAAATATTGTGTGACTGTAATGTGAACTTTGTTTTATGGCTGTTTTCATCACACTAATTTGTTCTCTGTGGTCGAAAAGAGAGAAAGAAACTGAAAGATCTTCTGGCACAGACTCGGGAAGATAGCTACATAAAGGCAGTGGAACGATCATGGACCTTCCTAAAACAGCCTCTTCATACTGGGTGTCCACCTGAAGCACTGCATACATACAATTACTCATTCCTGCACATGCACAGGAAGAATGTGATAATATATATATATATATATATATATACATATATATGATATGGATTTGTAAAGCACATATCATGCTTCATGCAATGAGAAATACAGTGATGCTTATGAAAGTGCAGAGTTATTGTATGCAACTAAAAGAGATAGGTCATGGAACTTCTCAGCCTTCAGTTACATATTAGGCTCCCCTTGCATGTTCCGACTCAGAATTAACTAAAATCTTTCAGGTATTTGGTAGTACTTCTTGGACATGGAATCAGCCCATCACGAGGCCTGTTACTATATAAAGCAACAATGAGATACATTTATGCTCCCAATGGGATTCAAACCTATGATTGCAGTGGCTGAAGACACTATGTACTTTACACCACCAGAAAATCACTGTAAATGACACTAATATGGATCTTTGACACATTACTTCAGTGCAGAACTTAGAAGCTTAGCACCATATTCAGGAAAAATCACAGGTTAGAAGTGAACGTACATTATTAACCTTCTAAAGACGAGGTATAATCCGCTTTATATAAGGAATCAGTTCGTACCGCGCTGTAAATACTTTCCAGCACGGTTATAAAAACTGATCAGTTAATGACATATACAGCATAGGTCGCTGTCTGTTTTGAGATCTGTAAAAACACTCAATGCAAAGTGAGCACCACGTAGAATTTTTTAATATTAAACCTGGTGGTATGTAAGGAAATGCTAGGCTTTAAAATGTTAATATCAACTGAGCCAACAAGAAATATGTGCTCAACCAAAAAAACTTGTTAACTTCTCAGTTTAGTTACTAGTGACACCTTAACTCTCCCTCATTAAAGACTGTTCCTAGCATCTATAATATAAACTGTCTTCAGGACAAACAATGCTTCAATAGCAGGGTGACTACATAACCTATAGGATCATGTGGTAAAACATTAAACACTGGCTGGACAGCAGAAAATCTAAAGTAGAGTAATTAAGAAGGAATGTTCGTAGATTACTGTTAGGTAGAAACAAAGTAAAGATTTTCTGCTCTACTATCCTTCTGTGTCTACAGCAGTTTCACTGTTTTGAAACAATTTAATGTATCAAATGAGCACAACTACAAACAATATAACAGTAAATAATACACACAGAACAGTGGTTAACAACAATGTAAGCATGCAGGGTGCGCATGTGCTTACACACACACACATACACGGTCGTAATAAAGAAGTGATCATATTCATCCCGAACAGTTCGTTTAAAAATAGGAGGCTAGGGGCATTTTGGTAAGCATGAAATAAATTCCTAATGGTTTTTCCATTAAACATACAGAGTGCATTTGCAAATATAACATGCAGAAAAAATTATAATTCACTTCTGACTACAACAGAAACAATCAGTCCATTCACGATAGTGATTCCGAACCAAACGCACCTATCTCTTTTTGATGCAATAAGATCATGAACAGTTATACGTTGTGATAACACTTTTTGTACTGTTTCTCTTCTATCTGTATCTCAACTTGTTTCGTCCCACTTGACATTTAAAAAAATGTGATGACGTGGGCGCCCGCACAGTGACTCTTGTCCATTCAAAGTAGAGTTTAGAATGAATCAATATGTATCTAAAAAGTAAATACACTTCAAAACTCTCTATATGCTCTAAAGCAACTGTACTGCTGTAGATTAGCTTAAACATATTTCAAGAATTGTATATTATGCTTCCTAGTGTTTGGTATTTTTGTTTAATGGATATGCAGGAATGATTGGAAGATTATGTAAATATGAAATATCAGTGGTAAGAACAACTGAGTTAGCCTGGGTTACAGCAGAAAAAAATTCATTTCATCGAACATACAGTCGAACCGGGTTATAACAATGTCGGTTTATGCATCACCTCGCCTATACTGTCAGATATTCTGCGGTACCAATTAATTCCTCCCTGCCAACCATACCATTATACTCCTTGGTTATAACAACACAAAATATTCATTTACTTTCATGACATTATAATCGAGTTTGACAGTAACAGAAATCTATGTGAAAAACTAATAACTTCATGCAGCAGAGTCCTTCTGAGAAGCTAACCGGTTCTCAGATAGTCAAGAAATTCCCTGCATTTTATGGGAATCTGAAGGTTCATTACCATGTTTACAAGTGCCCGCCACCTGTCCCTATACTGAGCCAGATCAACCACTCCATGCCCCTCATCCCACTTCCTGAAGATCCATCTTAATATTATCCTCCCATCTATGCCTGGGTCTTCCAAGTGGTTTCCTTCTCTCAGGTTTCCCCACCAAAACTCTGTGTGCACCTATCCTCTCCCCCATACGTGCTACATGCCTCGCCCATCCCATTCTTCTCGATTTGATAACCCAAATATTATTTGGTGACATCAGTAAACTCCTCATGTAGTTTTCTCCACTCCCCTGTCTCTTCGTCCCTTTTAGACTCAATTATTCTCCTCAGCACTGTATTCTCGAACACCCTCAGCCTACATTCCTCCCTCAATGTGAGAGACCAATTTTCATAGCCACACAGAACAACAGGCAAAATTATAGTTCTGTATATCTTAAACTTTATATTTTTAGATAACAAACTGGAAGACTAAAGATTCTACACCGAATGAAAGCAAGCATTCCCTGTCTTCAATCTGCTCTTAATTTCTTCCTGAATAAAATTTTGATTCGTAAGAGTTGTTCCAAAATATGTGAAATGTTCCACACTTTCAAAGGTATTATTATCAATCTTTACATTGTGACTTTGTCTTGCATACTGACTTCAATACAAGACCATGTACTTAGTTTCATCAGCACTTACTTCCAGTCCAGTCTCCTTACTAGCAATTACAAAAGTTTCTGTGTTTTTCTTTACAGTATGTACACTTCTGCCCAATACATTAACATCATCATCATAAACCAGAAGATGAAGTGTACCATTTAATTTCAAGCCATAATGGTTTATCTGAACACTAATCAGCTTAAAAATAAACCAATTTGTATTACTCACATCTCAAATAATTTATGTATCTCTTCTTTCAAGTTTGCATTATTCATTCCCATACTCAGTGACACAATTATCTGCAGGGACTACACTAACATAATTGTTGTACTTAGTAAATACCTAACGTTCATGTAACTCAGATATTTGATAAAAGTACTCAAGAACAGACATTACAGCAGCAATAAATGTGAAGGCCATGCCAGCTTCTCACCAGGAAGACCCAGGTTTGATACATCCCACATGCGATTTGTGGTGGACAAAGTAGCACTGAGACAGGTTTTCCTCTCAGTATTTCTCTTTTCCCCTCACAATTATCACTACACCAGTGTTTCCCATTCACGTTCATTCACCTACCATTGATGCTATATAGCCAAGATACCGAACGGACTTTGCAAGCAGGAGATTAAGCATTTCCTTTGTAGTCAAGAATTCATGGCATTTTTCATTCCATAAAACACTAGTAAAAAGTGTAGAATTTAAAGCAAACTCCTCAATTGACTACATCATCAATGCTAACCACACTCAAAGCCATGTGCACTTTAACATAAATTCTGAAAGACATTCTATAAAGAATAGAGGATGGTTGTGAAATGTGATCAAATCAAGAACATAAACAAATCTGAAATGAGTGTTCACCCTGTAGCTGAACTCAGTATTTATTCATATAATTGATCACAATCAAATCATTCTAAATACCTTCATACTTTATCATCACAACCTGCCAATAAAATAAGATATTTTTATTTTTAAAATGTATCTGTTTCCAAGATTGAGATTTTTTTTAACATATTGAACCAATCTGAGATTTTGGAGCCGTGACGGCTCAGGCAGTGGAGTGATAACCTCTAAAGTGGATGTTTCATTCCTGGCATGACTGGAATTGTTCTATTTGTTATGACATCCAGAAAGGATCTGGGGTTCCTGACAGGTACCTTGAGGCTCTTGTCGTTTCATAAAGTAGCTTGAATATGAAGCTTAAAACTCACTTCCACTCCATGCTAAGGTCCAAAATGCACGAGCCTCGCTCACATACACACATCTCCACTGCAACGTGCCAAAGCAGATGTAATTGTATCTTGTATTCTGTAATTTTTGTATTACTTTATCCCACAAAATCATCTCTTCTTCTAACATCCATATTTTACTGTGTCAGAAAATGGACTGCATTACAGATGTGGTGGGAAAAGCATCATGAATACAAATAGTACAAATAAAGTGTAAGATCTGCTACACATACTAAATATTCAGACGAATTTCAAAATTTCCCCTTTCATAATAATCTGATATATCTCACTTCCAATTTAAAAACAATCTATGTGCACAAATTTCATCATAGTAATGTAGAGTGATGAACAACATGAGTATCATTTACATACTTAAAAATACAATTACGGTAAATGTATTGTTGTGATCCCCCCACGGTATAGCTCCACGTCTAAATCACTTGATCTTACCATACTGATTTTTTGCAGCATAGATGCAAGAAAAATAGTAAAAGGGAGGGGAGGGGAGGGGAGGGGAAGAACACTTGTACATTTCAATGGCCTTCAAGATGGAATGTACAGAACTTTATTTTGTAGACTGTATACATTGTTATACATATCACTGTAACCACTAGGTCACTATGTAACAATACTGCCATGGAAAAATATATAGTATTAGACTGTTTTTATTATAAATAACTTGATAGGTACCATTACTTGTTAATCTTTGACTCACTGTTAAAATGCAGTGAAATACTGAATACAACATATCACAGAAAAGTACATATCAAGAGGTCATACCATAGATTTTGTGATATGACAGATGAGCTTTGATAAAGACTGTTGTATGGAGGTCTTGCAAGAGAAGGGCTTCAAGGACGTTACAATGGATTATGTGTACATAATGCAATGGGAAGAACATACAGAATGTAATTTTTCTTACTGTTCCTTGTTTAAATGTTGGTGATTGAAATAAATAGCTTCAACCATTACAGTATTATGCAGGTTTAAATATTATTTGTATTTTTAAGGTGTTTATTTTAATCATTAACCCCTAACTGCCATGCACTTAACCAGCTGCTGTGATCCATATGGTGTGATTTCTGATGTGGAATTACATTTAATTTTATTAATAGGAGTCAACCAGGACAACATGACTGGAATAGTGACTGGGTCACAGGCTGAATGACCAAGGAACAAAAGTTCCATTGTAGTCAGGGTAAACAAACTTTTTCCTTTTTTTACGTTCATAGGGCCGTGCATCGTAATATTACTTCTATAGTAAAACCAACTAGATGCACCAGTGTATCAAATTTATTTTATTTTGGAATGACTCTCTACATGTTTTGGACGGTCTTTCCATCCATCATCAGGAGTTAAAAACTGTAAACACAACAACAGGCATTCATCCAACAGATACTGCTGCCTGCTTGCTAGTGGGTATGAGATGAAACTGGTCACAGGTATTAGTCCAACAGACACTGCTGCCTGCTTGCTAGTGGGTACGAGATGGAACTGGTATGTTCCATCTCAGACCTGCTAGCAAGCAGACAGCAGTATCTGTTGGACATACGCCTGTTGCTGTATGTACAGTTTTGAACTCCTGATGATGGATGGAAAGACCGTCCGAAACACGTAAGCTGTAATTCCAAAATAAAATAAATTTGATACACTGGTGCATCTAGTTGGTTTTACTATAGAAATAAACTTCTTCCTTCTCCACCCAGCCCCTTATTCAATGTGTACCACAGATTCTTTCTCATGGATGATGAGGCATGCAGCTGACCACTCATTTCCGTCAAGTAACACGTTCAGCAAGACTAGAGCTATAGCTCCACTGCTTCAGTGGCATGCACAAGGACTACTGGACTGGACCTTCACCATTATTCACAGCACATGAGTGACATTTAGTAATCAGGCCTACTAATTGAAACTGCAAATTATGGCAATATGGTGTAAAATATATGGGCCACAATGTTACATTTAGTGGAATTACAAATATATTTATCATACAATAGTTAGTTAAAATAAAATACTTCACAAACTGTGATCAAAAAATAATTCAGTGTCTTGGATAATGTATGTATTCATGTATTTTTTTCTTCTTCTGTTTTCTTTCTTTCTTTCTTCCTTCCTTCCTTCCTCACAAACTAGGCCCTGCACTCTGCTCAAAGCCACAGTGAGCCCTTAACTAACAGAATTCCTTAGATGGTGGACTGGCCCATCATAAGGTGTTTGCATTCACAGAAAAAAGGACAGCAAAATGCAAACATATATCCATAACCCACTAAACATTCCAACCTGTGATTGCAGCAAGGCAGTGGGTCAAGACAGAAATCAGAACACAACAATTCTAATAAACCGGTATAAATCAACATAAATCAACCCAACAATTTTCAATGAAGGCTTCTCAAGGTAACGAAATTAACATACATAGCACGTGAGCTGAAATATTCATATGGCAGAAAACACATGGCCTCTTCATACTGAAATCATAGCTTCACTAACAGATATTTATGGCACTTGCTGTTTGCTGCCAAATGCAGACATGCTTTTGCTACTTTTAAAACTAAGCCTGAGAAGCAAACAGTGACGTCAATGTGAGACATGAGGTTCTCAAAGCAGTGACTATGAATATTACTGCCCTCTGGGATGTGAAGTGTAGTTTAGTTAACTATCAACCAAACTGTACAGTCTCACATTCCAGGAGCAAGTAATCTTGAGTGACATCGATGTTTCCTTTTTACACTTACAGGTAAAAATTACCAAAGTATATCACTCACGCTAGGAAGCGAAATAAATTAATGTGCTTAGGACATGGCCGGACTACTCGGCTAGTGGGCTGGGCAGCTGCCTGGGGCATTACCCTATAAGAGGTACTAAGACGAAGAGAGAGAGAACCAACAAGATGCAACAATCAGATGTTTATTATCAACTTCTGTCTCAACATGTTTCGGGCACCATTATGCCCATCTTCAGGAGAACAAAGACCGTGTGTTACTGCATATGGTGTACTGCGCTGTAACAAGTGGGAAAAAGTAGATATTAGCCGTATGTCTTTATTGTGGGGTAGTGTGTAGTAAACCTAGTTGGGGCTACTACACACTACCCCACAATAAAGACGTACGGCTAATATCTACTTTTTCCCGCTTGTTACAGCGCAGTACACCATATGCAGTAACAAACAGTCTTTGTTCACCTGAAGATGGGCATAATGATGCCCGAAACATGTTGAGACAGAAGTTGATAATAAACATCTGATTGTTGCATCTTGTTGGTTTTCTTTCTCTTCACACTTTGCTCACGATGCACGGTCACAGGAACCTAAAGGTACAGAGACATTATTGGAACAATTGGAAACATGGTGCTAGCAAACTCAGATTTTGGCATGCAAAACAGTTTCTCTAAAAATCATCCACAATCTAGGTACACGCTCTCAGGAAAATTCTCCACCCCTTTCCCAGGCCGAAAAAGTTGAAAGAATATCAGTTTTAAGGGGTGCCAAACTATTAGCCTGCCCAGTGCACCAAATTATTAACATGCATGGATGCCCACATTTTGTGGGCTGGCCCTGGCTTATGATGAACACTCTGTGTACATCATGCAGTAGGGATAGCACACCTCATATATCGACTAGGCTATGGGATGGATGATCCAGGGATTAAATCCTGACAATGACAAGGTATCTGTATCATCCCCAGAATGTCCATAATTGCCCTGAGGCCACCGAGCCTCTCATTCAATGGATATTGGGAGCTCTTCCCCAGGCATAAAACAGCCAGGGTGTAAGGCTGACCACTCACCTCCATCTAGTGTTCAGGGCTTCCTTCTTTCCCTGGACAAGTCCCCTCTTTCAACCTAAAAACTTCCATCAATATGGGTTGTTTTTAAATTGTAAAAGTGTCTAGGTTTTTGACTATAAGTTATTTCTTAAAGCCTATGCATATTTTAATGGTACAGAAATACATAATATAATATAATATAATATAATATAATACAATATAATATTAGCACTGCCCCAGTCAAAGAAAAAACTTCAAGTTCAGCCACTGACCATCAGAATGTTTCTGAAAACTTCTCCATGGAAATTCTGAATAACTTAAATTAGTTAAAGATATGTTTACCTCAAGAATGCCTCCCTCTGAATTTCATACCCATGAAATTTAAAGAACTGTTAGCACAGAAAAACTGTGACTAAATATACACATCCGCCTTTTAACCTCCTTTCTGGCTGGTATGTGCTATTTCTTATGGTCAATTAGTGGCAAATGACTTGTTTTCTTGCGATGGATGCACAGTAACCCTACCCTATATGGCTTCATGGTGCGAACACGGAAGACTTTACGTTTACCTTTAGATGATGTACACATTCTGTATCATAGTAATTCCAACAATGGCATGGCAGTTAAAGGCCTAGTGGTTAAAACTGAATACATGGCGCAATTCACCACCTAGAAATGCAAAAATATTTATGTGTCTGTGATGCTGGATCAATGTCACTTCTCAAAGCATACAAAATCAGTATTTATAAGAATATATGCTATGTTAAATGTTATTTGTATGATTTGTGATGATAAATTTACTATGAACAATGAAAATAAACATTAAAAATTACATATTTAAGCTTTCTTACTTATTTTGATATCTGGCAACACTAAATTCTCTTACTTTAAAATCTTCTATTTGGCAGGTTTGCCAACCACCGTGAAAAATGTTCCACCAATATTGAAACTACTGTATGCTGAATCTGCAATGTTACTGTCCTTCCACAACAATTAAGACAATGAAACTAATCCAATGAGGGATGTTCAGAAGGTATTTCTTATTTTTTGTAGTTTCATGTTGCTTACAAGTTGAAGTACGAACATTTCACCCCACTTCGTTAAAACACCGCTGAAAGTGTAGTCACTTTTCACTGTAGTCCCCATCTTTGTCAACAGTCTTCTTACATCTTTGAACAACAGCAGGTACTCCCACCCAGTAAAAGTTGCTCTCTCTTTTTAGGTTTCTGTGACCGTGCATTGTGAGCGAAGTGTGAAGAGAGAGAAAACCAACAAGATGCAACAATCAGATGTTTATTATAAACTTCTGTCTCTACATGTTTCGGGCATCATTATGCCCATCTTCAGGAGAACAAAGACCATGTGTTACTGCATATCGTGTACTGCTGGATGTGGTTGGTAGTGGTTGTGGGGCACTGTGTTGTAGGATGCGAGCACTGTGAAGGTCACTGTTCAACTAGTCGGAAAGTAACCTTCACAGTGCTCGCATCCTACAACGCAGTGCCCCACAACCGCTACCAACCACATCCAGCAGAACCAGCGCAGGACACCATATACAGTAACACACTGTCTTTGTTCTCCTGAAGATGGCCATTATGATGCCCGAAACATGTAGAGACAGAAGTTGATAATAAACATCTGATTGTTGCATCTTGTTGGTTTTCTCTCTGTTCACACTTTGCTCTCTCTCCTCTGCAACCACTGGCATGTGGTATTCTGCAGTGCCTTGTCATTCACAAAACAGTTTTTTCACAGGCTGTCTTTCACAGGTGCAAACAGATGAAAATCTGACCATGTGATACCTGGACTGTAGGGTGGGTGCAGCAACCCTGTTCACACAAATTTTGTGGTGTGCACATTTGTGTGGCCTGGAGTTTCCATGGCTGAGCAATACTTCAAGCATATTTCTTGCAGGAAGAAGTCAATGCACAAAGGCAAACATTCAGACTTCTTCGCGTTTTGCTACAGCAGTCAGAGTTCAGTGCACAGAATTAGACCTTCCTCATCCCATAAGATAGAAGGCATGATTTTTTCTGCTGATGACATGTTCTTGAATTTCTTCACCCCTGTGGATGTCATGTGGTATAACTCCATGAACTATTAGGACAACCCAGCTTCTGACTTAGCCCATCATCTATCGTATTCCATAAAAACATGAACAAGCCAACACAACTAGGATGGTAGACAGTGGTGCACATTCAAGTGTAACTGTCCATTCATAATTTTTGTTTAAGAATTCATAAAATTCGCTTAGTGAGCTTGACAAACTCTCTCTTAAAGGAATATGCATGTTGTGTAGCCTTGGGAAAATCAAACAACACCCAGAGTTCTTGCACACATAACATATGTACTGAAAGTGGTATCACTGGTTCATTCCTTGCTTCATTAAGTCTCAAATGTGACAGTCATGTCTTATATGTTGAATCCGATTGTCTTACAATCACACAGCACCTCAAACACAAATAGATTAACAATTAATTGTATGCACGTATTAAAAAAATACCCCAGCTTATGAATGTGTGTTTTGCTACCTCACAATATATCTTCTTGAAGGGAGGGAATAAAATAAAATAAAAGAACTGCCTTCTTTCTTCTTGCTTGCAAAAAAAAAAAAAGTTATTTTCCACTGAAACTTTTGGAAGCTTCTCCCTCTATGTACAATGTTATTCGCTCTTCCTTCTCCAAGTTCTATAAAGCAAGATTTGTGCATTATTCGTGTAAATGTCATTGGATGGAGAATAAACAGTTCTCTTTTTCTGTCCTTAGAGACACACGTAAGTCATGTAGGTGGAGAGGAATGACCACTCTCCCCACTGTTGAATAACTTAACCTCTATGCAGGCTCCCCTCCCCTCCCCCCCAAAATGCCTTAAGTCGCGAACCCATGAAAATCTGTTACAATAGGTTAGTTGGAAGTTTAGGCTGCCATTTTTTGGAATGTGGCACCATGTCACTGGGTGACTGCTACCTAACATTTTGACAGAACATGGTACTATCAACTTCAAGGATCATTTATTTAAGGTATTATGCATTAAGGAGAAGAGAAGATCATGGGGTCCATCTATGGCTAAGGGTGCAGATTCTTTATTTACAGCTTCATGCAGATTAGGAAAGGACTTCTTGAAGAACACAGTTAAAAATTATAAAGATTAAAGACACGCAGACCCTTGTGGGGCAATGTATTCACAGCCTGGAATATTTACAATTACTAGGTTCCACATCAGCAGTTGAAGAAGCAACAAAATCACTAAAACAAAAAAGACTTGGATATAATTCCACCCCCCCCCCTCCCCAAAAGAAACTCTTGTAGTAAAATACTTAGGTGTACAAAATACTTAGTGGACTGGGGCATTTCATCATAATTTTATCATGACACAGTTTAAATCTTGGAGTATTTGACATGACTGAGCCAAGTTCTGGATGGCGCATTTGGTTACTGTGTGAATTACGGAGACTGCAGAGTAAAGAAGATAATATGCTGAGTTCTCTAAACACTTACACCACCTGGGTAGTAGGCATGATAGGTCAAAACAATTACACTAAATATATTCCAAAATGACTGAAGCAGAGCAAATTTTTGTCACAAAATTAATGATGATTCTCTTCAACATATTCTACCAGCAAATCCAATTTCAATCTTTAGCTTTACATTAAGAGGAGTTCCCTACTTTGAAAGTAAAGGTACCACCAGTATAACTAGAATAAACCAACACACCCTTTTCAGACCAGGACCCAACTATCCCACCTTCTGGTCTACATCTAACCAACTGATTGGGAGGTGTATCCACTTAAGAACTTAATTATGTAATCTGGTGTTTTAACTACACTGACTACTCCTCATTTTATGCACCCACATGGCTCCACTTCCTAAAAATGCTGAACATGGACACCGCTCCTGCCTTTTTACTTTATTTAATAATGCTGCATAAACTGCTAACATAATATAAAACTTATTAAGGCATATCAAGCCAAGTGATTTGAAGTTTTTACAGTGTTATCGATAATGACCCATGTTTGAAACTCTAGGATCGGTGAACTGGCAGCAACTGAAGAAGCAGTTATGGTTAATTTCAAGATACAATCTCAGAATTTAAGCAAAGGGACTGAAATGCATGCAAAACTCAAGAACAACAGTCACTTGGCTGAAATCAGACACACACAGTGGAATCCCACAGAATCTGATAAGGCAGGATGTGGAACAATTCAGAGCACACTCTTAACACAAACAGCAAGTACCTACAGCATGGTCCTCAAACCCGCCGCGCGCAGACCGCATGTGCCCTACCAGTTTGTACAACGCAGCCCATAGCCACATTAGTAAATTGTGTATGTACTAAAAAAATTACACAATAATTTAAGTGGATAGGTATACCACATACTGTTTTTTCCATATGCAGCCCGCAAACAAGCCCACAATAACTGATGTGGCTCTTTGCCACATGTTGGATATTCAATGTTAGTGTGGCAATATTAATGAATGTGCAAAGATTACTAGCGGCATCGCATTTGCTTGCTGGTTTCATCCTGATCCAGGTTATGTTTCCACTCTTCTTGCCATGCACCGAAATACATTCGGTGCAACTACAAATAACGTTTTACTTCACACTGCACGTAAAAATAAGCAATATGTTAACAGGTTAATGGATGGAATCAACTTTCCTCGCAAAATCCACTTCAAAATACGCGAAATTTAGTACCACAACTATACCACTAGGATGCACTTCTGCTGCACCCACAGCCATCTATATACGATCTGTGATCGAGAGCACAGAGCATCTAGTATAGATCGAGAGGGAGTGTTAAAAAGGGGAAGTGGCAATGTAGTCCACATACCAGAAATTACGATATGGTATGAGCGCTGAATGCTGCATGAATCATTTAAAAATAAAAACACCCAGCTCTCCTCTCTCTGATCCCTTCTGCAATGGAATCGCTGTAAAAAACTAACCTGTGCTATATTCCTAGGTTAGAGCTACTTCGGAACAGTACAAATATGGCATGTCCAGAGCGGTTTGATTAGCATTAGGGCCAGGACCTTCAATATGGAAAAACCACAGAGACATGACTAACGTAACAAGAACAAATTTACAACATCTGATCAGTCCATTACAACTGCAAATCGCTTCACTCTACTGTATAACCTATAAGAAGACATCAAGGAATCCGCTGAATTTCCAAATCAAAAGGAGCAAGCCCAAATGCATAAAATTTACAAATCTATGAAACAACAAATAACAGGTCAAATCATACCAACAATACTAAATGGACAAGTTCAATACACAAATAATGGGAAATTGCCCATAAGTAACAACAAAAACAATTTCCAATCCCTAAATACAAATCGAGTAAATAAATCAAAAGAATACTTAAAGTGCTCCAAAGATGCATCCCAGAAAAAACATAAAGTTATGATCTTAGGAGATAGCCACGCCAGAAGATGTGCCGCCGAAGTACATTTGCTAAGTACCGATTTTGAAGTTCTCGGATCCATTAACCCAGGAGCTGGAATGAAAACCATAAAGGACACGGCTAGTGCGAAAATACAACTAACAAAGGAGGATGTATTAGTACTATGGGGAGGTTCTAATGACATAGCAACGAATAACTTCCTAGTGGGCCTGAAGTACATACTAAAATTTTTAATAGAGGCTAACCACACAAATGTGATTCTGCTTACAGCCCCACACCGGCATGACTTAAATATAAATTCATGTGTCCATAAAGAAGTGGAGATATTCAACAGGAAGTTACACCAAAACATAGAACGATTCAAGAAAGTTGAAATCATTGATGTGGTAAATGAAAGAAGCTGCTACACGAGACATGAGCAACACCTAAACTCAACAGGGAAAGAAAATATGGCGAAGAAGATTACTTCAGTGATAAAATACATACTTCATAGTGACAAGACCCCTATCAAGGGGCAATGGTATGAGGATGAGGAAATAGATAGCCCGAAACACCAAGCCCCACAGGATGCAACAAGCAGTGACACAAAAAAACAAAAAATGATTGTAGTGAGTGTGATAGTGCAACAGGTATACCGGATTCTATAACAATACACGACACCAAACAAAAGTTAGCATTCAGATGTTTTTGAACATCTAGTAGTAGTGTTAAGGAACTAAAAAGTGAGGAAGGGTATATGGATGTAGGAAAGGCCAGCCTGAAATACCAGGCCTCACAAGATGCAACAAGCAATAGCCCTGAAGTAACTAAAAGTGAGTGTAGTGAGTATAATGGTTCAACAGGTGCGTCAGATTTTTTAACAATACAAAACATGAAACAAAAGTGACATCCAAAGGACCATGAACATCCAGCAGACCAAAAAAACCCCCAACAAAGAAGATCAATGATTCTTTATGGTCAAGGACAAGAAAATGACATGTATTAATTCCATAATGATATTCCATCAGAACATCTGTGGATTGAGAAAGAAAACAGATGAACTAAGAACCTCTATGTATCCAAACTTTCCACATGTTTTATGTTTCTCTGAACACCACCTAAAAAAACTTTGAACTTGACCAAATCAATATTGATGGATACAACCTTGGTGCTGCATACTGCAGGCAAAATATAAAAAGGGGTGGAGTTTGTATTTTTGTTCGTAATAATTTAAACTATACAAATATTGATCTAAGTGTATACTGCAAAGATCAAGACATAGAAATTTGTGCCCTAAACCTAGAACTAACTCTCGCAAATCTTAGGATAATGACTGTCTATAGAGCACCCACTGGAAATTTTGAGGTATTTTTAACTAGGTTAGATAGTATACTACAGATACTCTATAAAGCAGACTCAAAGCTCATTGTAGGGGGTGATATAAACATAGATTATCTTTCAGATAGTGAAAAAAAGAGGCAATTAGATGCAGTACTACTTTCTTATAATCTATCCTCTATAGTACATTTTCCTACTAAATCCCAACATCAATCTAGCACGACTATAGATAATATATTCATCGATACCTACAAATTTACAAATTATACTCTTTTTCCCATACATAATGGGCTATCTGATCATGATGCTCAGTTAATAAAAATAAATTATGTAAATTTGCAACAACAAAATCATCAGACTTATACTATCAGAAACATAAACAAACACTCAATAGAGGAATTTAAAATAAGATTAAGTTATGAATCCTGGGACAGTATCTTTGATAATAATA
>Ga0123352_10001641_pt1 | contig 30125 bp, 20 predicted proteins | sample TergutLab28metaG_FD_89700 | JGI IMG/M metagenome (GOLD analysis project Ga0123352, IMG submission 89700) | Labiotermes labralis P1 segment gut microbial communities from Petit-Saut dam, French Guiana - Lab288 P1 | ecosystem: Host-associated > Arthropoda: Insects > Digestive system > Gut ...
AATTCAGGCTCACACCGTACCGCACATTGATTCAGGCTCACACCGTACCGCACATTAATTCAGGCTCACACCGTACCGCACATTAATTCAGGCTCACACCGTACCGCACAATAATACAGGCTTACACCATACCGCATATTAACTCAAGTTTACACCATACCGCATATTATTTCAGGTTCACACCATACCGCTTATTATTTCAGGCTCGCACCATACCGCACATTAACTATTAATACCGCATTTTAATATAAGTTCACACCGTACTGCATATCATATTCTAAAGAATTAAATTCAGGGAATCACATCAGTTGCTCTGTAACATACTGACTCACGTTCTGTGCTCAACAAAGACATAACAAACAAATTGTCTGGTCAAGGGAAAAATTCGAGTTATCAAAAAACCTGCTAGAATAATTCGAATCAAATTTCTGTCACTTAATAAAGGTTTAGTATCAGTAACCCTGCATAAATACAGTGAATGGGGCATAAAAACGTTAATTGTCCTTACATTAGTGTAAGGCTAAACAGAGCGCAACCTCCGCAATTTTTAGCCTATAATTATCAAAATGAAATATGAGTGCCATTTGTAGTCTTAACGGATTGTATTTTATGATGTTTCCGGAGTGCACTCTGTGTAAATTACTAACTTACAGTATATACAAGGCCGTGTCGTGGCTCAGGTGGTCAGTCACCGGTCTCTAAGCGCGTAGGCCAGGGTTCAGTACCAGGCCTGTCCTTGTGAGATTTGTTTTGGGCAAAGTGGCACTGAGACAGGATATTCTCCGAGTACTTCCGTTTTCCCCTGTCAGTATCATTCCTTCAATGCTCATACTCATATTCATCTTCATGTTGCTCTTACGAGAAGGACAAACGGATGAAGCCTGTGAGCCTTATAAAAAGCAATTTTGTTTCGGAAGTCGGGGAACATTGGATAGAAAAGTGCTTTCACCTCACGTACGCGTATAGGACTATGCATGGAGAGATAATTTTGTCTTCAAAAGGCTAATTTGTCAAGTGACGCGCCGATAACGGAAGAAGTTGGAAGCAGGCGCGTTTAATGAATTTGTTTGTGTTTGTGTGTATACACATATGCCGTCTGAGATTCCAGTGGACACAACTATGTCTTCTTAAAAGGATCAAGGTTCATTTCTCCAGTACCGGCCAGATACATAAACGCTCTCTGACTGTTCGAGCTTTGTTGGACGACACATGCATATTTGCAGTATACTTGAACGAAACTCCAATGAAAGGTACGACCGCACTTAAAAGATCACGAGCATGCCCATCATCGATTATCAAATATCAATAATTGGTGAAGGGTAATGAAATTTAATATTGGAGGCGTCCTGCATGTCTGAATTCGATATTGATTTCGTTTTCATGACATATGAGAATGTTTTCTGAATTTGACCAATTGTCGATGGACATTCACTTTTCCAATTATAATAATTACAAATAATTTATTAGGGTTACCACACGTGTTTCGTATGAAAGTAGGAGAGTTACCAGCTGGGTCGTAATATTATTACGTCCTTTTTATATATCGCTTCCAAATTGATATTATACTGCCTCTTTCATTATGAATTCTAGCTTTCTGAAACCCTGTGGTAACGATTTAAATGGACTGCCACCCGCTTTAACTTAATAAATTGTACATTTTGCCCACACAGTGTGGTTCTGTGTTTCATATATCCCCAAACACGCATATCCGACTAGTCTGTGTAATGGTTTTGCGACACAAAGTTTCGAGTTATTATTAAGGAAGAATAAAGAAATTAGTGATAAAACTAACATCTTGCGGGGGGAGGGGGTGAAGCAGGGATATTCAGTTATGAAGCATCAAGTTAATGCCTTCCAATTGCGGAGATTAAACGTGAATTTGTGAGGGTTAAAATGACGTAATTGTGATAGTGTAAACCTTTAATGATGTAAATGTCACTGAACCCCGATCACCATCATCTTGAGCTTCATAACGCATTCTGAATCTGTTTCCGCCATCATATGTAAGGAGGCTGACAGATTTTGTCGTCTCCTGTTTTTTTTTTACTTTGCCCATCATCTAAATTTTAAAAAAACACGACTTTTCGGAAGCGGCTTCTGCTTCCAAAAGTCTTTTTTTTTTATTTGGATGGTGGACAAAGTCCAAAAATAAGGAGATTATGTCAGTGAGTCAGACACCATCGACAAAGCTGTATAGTGTTGAGTTAGTATAGCTCTGTGTTTGAGGCTAGCCAAACGCTCTGAAAAATCTCAATCCGACGCACAATATCCGGAATTACAATTTTATTTAACGTGACACATCAACGTCAGATACAGTCAGAATTCAATAACATGGATAGTGCACTCAGAACTACTATATTTGATACAAAAGCAAAATCTGTTTTGATAAAACGCTACGTTTTGGGGCCCATGGGTGTCACCATCAGGTGTAAATGGATAAAAGGATGGTGGTTAAACATTTAGAATTCTCGTTCCTACCAGTGAGATCTCTTCTTTGCTGTTATCATCTGTTGCAATTATATTGTTGTATTAAAAATCCACTGAAGAGAGTCTTAATTACATATATTGTAATGAATGTTCTTGTTCGTAGTTATGTTATTATAAAATCCAGTATATTTCAGTATTGAAATTGTATTCAAAGATGTTATTTTTTATTATAAGCACGATTAAAGCAATTAAATTGCTCCTACTATAATTTAATCTAGCGAAAATCAACTAGTTTTCCCTTTTCGTATATTAGTTTGGTTATTTTTTTTTATTCAGTTTTCTTATATGCATAGAAATGGATACGGTGACCTTGCATAGGCATCTATGAGGTAAAATAATATTATTTGTATATAGGCCTAGATTAATATATTATATCGAAACATCAGTATTATCTGTGAGGGTGTATTTGAAAGAAATCGGCTGCTAGTCTTAAGCCTTTCGGTCTCGAATGAAATATGCCGCCTGTCGCAGTTGTATAAATATATGCTTGTGTTGTAAACCCCCCCCCCCCCAAAGCCCGCTGATGGCATGAGAGGGGGGCGGATGTTTTGCATACGGCAAATCGATAGGTGTCTCTTACGTTGTGTGACTTGGAGAAGTGAAATTAATGTGCGTAATTTTACACCCCCTCCCCCATTGTCACTGAGCTTCCACGACTCTCAGTCGCCCTTTCCACAAAATAAATAGTGTACCACTATCTGGACCTGTTTGCGGCCTGGTCTGTATTCTCGCTGAAATACAGCGAGTGAGAAGCACGTCAGACACACAAAGCTTAACAATTTTGTGGTTGTTTAGAGAAGTGTTTCCTCCCTCTCCCCCCCCCTCCCAACTTATACGACAGAAATTAAACGTAGCTGCTCCGTAGTTAACGTTTGAAGGAGTAATGTGTTTTTTAGTATTCGCTGTGTTGTAATTCGTTATTGCCTGTATTCGGACGGGGGATAATATATAGATCAGCTCATCCTATCAGAGGGTCAGACTAGCCATAAGGTTCATACAATAGAAACGGGTGTGTGAAATTTTATCATTGAAAGTTAACGTGGATTTTATTCATACTAAAAAAAAAGATAAATATTTTTTACTCTGTTGCCAAATAAAGAGCACATTTATGTATCAGTGCTCTTTGTGTGTGGTTGTCTCCCGGTCAGTTTTTCAGGTATAAAATTCACACACAAGCGAATATGAGCACTAGACATAGTGCTGCATTCTGTTTTGTAGTTTACCTTTCCTGTTAGGGGACGGGATGGCGCAGTCGGTGTTGTGACTAGGCTACGGTCGGTTGAAGCACGGAAACTGTTTCGACTGTCAGGAGGGTCAAGTGGTTCTTCTCCTGTCCAGATCGTTCAGACCGACACTGGGAACGGCAAGGCTCCTGCATATTTGGTAAAGTGAGCAGGGTCCTCGCAGGCAAAGCTGTTTTCTGCAGATATAAATGCGTGTGAATATTATTTGTGGGTGCACTGACAGATGCTATTGTGTAAAGTCTTCATATTCCTTGCAACAGGTGGGAGATAATATTAGAAGTAAATTACAAATATTTCAAGATGAGCTTCATCATGTGTGGAGAGACATCTTCGAGAGTCTTTTACGAAACAATTTAAGCCTACCTGCGGATGGAAATCAGGCTCTAGATTACCAGGGTATGCAGACGGCCGTTGTCATAAAGTTTCCGGTGAAAGTTACGTTGCTAAGGGGCGCGATTTGTGGTAGGCCTACACTCTGTTCTGACAAATTTTAGAGGCTCCAAATTCAACGCCACCAATGTACTTCACATATCTTGGAAAACAAATACTGAATTTTTAGATCTGATTTTTATAAGTCAGGAGTACATTTACCGTTAGTAACCATCTGCGATTGCGGCGAAGGACGACGAGATAGTCTGAATTTTGTGACTGGTTGAACTGCATGCCTGCCGACAAGAATAATAATTAACGTACGATTTGTCAAATGATGCGTTTTCCTTTACGAACCGTAATGTGTCAGTTAGTCATACTGTATACAGTCTGTTATTTCCACTCTACGAGAGGTCGTCTCTGCAGTAATTCAGACTTAAGCGCTAATACGGTCGACACGAAAACTATGCGACCACATCCCAACACTTGGAGAGCGTTCACGACGTTGTGGGTGTTCTTAATTTCTGTCACAGCTGTCCTCAGTTGAAACGAAGATTGACAGATTTTGTAAGAGACTCGTTGTATGTACAGAGAATATACTTGTGGTGTATTAGCCAACTTAATTTCTGTGGTTTGTAATTCTGAAGGAGGGGTTGTAGGGGAAGATTCCTGTAAGTTTGGATGTGACAGCCAGTGTAGATAGTGATTAAACTTTTAAAGACGAAATTTGTCTGTTGTATATAAGGACTCAGTGAGTACCGCACAATAAACACTCTCCACTTCAGTTTTACGAGACCAGTCTGTTAATGTTTTGCAAAGTAAAAGTCCATACAGAACACTTAAATGCTGTGTGAGTACCATGTAGAATTTTTGAATGTTAATACTGGTGGTACGGTAAATAACCGTTAGGCTTTAAAAGGTCAAGGGCTGGTTGAGAGGAACTGTGTTCCAGGAAAGGTCTGGAATTGTTGCTTTCGCTGCCATATCGGGACTGCATCTGGATCCCAACTAATCTCTTATTCAATTGACTCTGGGAGCTCTTCTCCTGGTGGCAAAAGGGCTGGGGTGTGATGCCGCCCGCTTACATCCAGCTAGTGGCAGGTTACGTTTCCTCCGACCCAACATCTCCTCCTCCAATCGTCTTTACGACATTACGCATAATTAAAGATAGTCTACACCGTCTTCGTTCCGTCAGCTACACCAGTGTGTCTTGGTTTATTGAAATACGCTGACTTACAGTTGTATCTATAAATGGACTTCTTAGGATGATAATAAGCGATGCTCGAAATACATATGGGAATGAATTACGTACTTTGGTGATTTTCATTTTGGAGCTTGCAAGTAACTCATCGTCTCGCCACTGGAAATACGAAAGAAAGCACGATGAAAGTAGCTGTTCCTCATTTTATTAGAACCTAGTATCCATCAGATGTGGATGTAATGTCGCTTATAACAACTCGCTTTAATTTTTAGTATGTTCCGACGGTACATGAATGTAGCCCATAATGTCGTATAAAAATAGAACAAACGAAATAAGAGGGAAGGATAGAATTTGGCAAAATAAGAAGGGAAGGGCTGAAGTTTCAGCAATTAGGAGAAAACTAAGAGAATACGAGAAACAACGGGGAAGGAAACAGGCGGTATCGGAAGCTTGAGGAGGAAGAGGAAGAGAGGTAGATAAGAAGGGGACGAAAAGTAGTTTGTTTTATTCTTGTTTCCATTACGTTGTTATAAAGCGTCACAACGTCGTTGTAGGAATTGTGTAGCTCATGAATTAGGAAGTGGCCGTGGCATATTTTGAGATCCAGCTTTATAAAGGAGAAGGAAAATTAAGGAGGACAGAAATAAATATGTGTATTTCTAAGCTGTGTGCTTAAACATCTACTGGAAAGTGTATAGTACAAGATTATGATGTTTGCATTTGAATACAAGTTAGTTCTGTTTAAAAAGGACATCATAAAACAAATATGTTACAAAGGGTGAATGAAACAAACAATGAAGAAACTAATGAAAATCAAAGAAAAAAGAAAAATAAGAAGGCTGACAGAAACAAATAATGGGAGAAAAGAAGAATGAACAAGCCAGGGTAGGAGGTAGAGGGAACAGAAGAACACATGAATATAAACAAGAGAGAGCTGTCATGCTTGCTGTTTATGCGGCCTGAGATGAGGGACAAATGCTTTGTGAGAAAGAGGCCACCACGCCTCTTCCAGAGGAAGTGAATGAAGTTACTGGGAGCCTAAGACATTTGTTTCCGATTGTGAATTTAATTGTAAATTTATTACGTGATTTTGAGGTTATGGGTGCACCAAATGTCTCTTATTAAAAGTCACATGTTTTTGCACACACACACGTGTGTGTGTGTGTGTGTGTGTGATTCTGCAGTGTGAACGTTAGGTGTGTTCATGCTTATGTGTGGACGCCTAAGCACTCTATTCTTCGATGAATGTTTAATTATCACATTCGGCACAGCAATGTTTGTGAATTAAAATATGTATTGTTTAGCTACAGTTTTGGTTTTAATGAGACATCTTCCTTCTAATATGAATGTATTTAAGAGAAGTATGGAATGGTGTTTCAGTTGTCAGTGTATTTTAATACATTAAAAAGTTGCATGTAAGAGCCAAAATATTTTAATTAAATTATTAATATTTTAACAAATTGCAATGCAATTGTAACGCTTAAGCATTTATTTACTGAGTTCTAGCACTGCACAATGGAATTACCAATTAAAGAGAGAATATTGTAACGTGTGTAATTCAAAAATATTCCAACTGCTCATTTTTCAGCAGATAAGTGACGTGTTGTAAGAAAGAGTTATGTAAACAGCAGTTTGTCTAATTGTGGTCATTCGTAAGGAAGCGAAGATTAAAGAGCGGGGCTTGGAATACACGTATGGTGGACCGGAGAGGTGCATGCAGGGTCTTGGGGTGGGGACCTGAAAGAAGGAGACCACGTTAGAGACCTAGGTGTAGATGGGAGAATAATGTAAAATGGGTGTTCAAAAAGTGGGATGGGAAGGCCTGGACTCGATTAAGCTGGCTAAGGACAGGGAGAGTTTGCGGGCGCTTGTGAATGGGGTGATGAACTTTCGGCTTGCTTAAAATCCGAGGAATTTCTTGACTGACTGTGGACCTGTTAGCTTCTGTGGTGGGATTATGCAGGATTATACGGACACTGAAATCTGTGTCCGGGATTCTATGTCATTGTTACGAGGCTACGTATTTATTTATGCCGGTGTTGTAAACAGTGGTTTTTGTGTACAAGTTAAATATAAACCGGATTCTAATGTGGCTGCGGTAATGTTTACGTCACGGCTCCGTCCCGACGACCTACTCCCTGCTGAGAAAAGCTCCTTGTTCCGTCACCACACCACCCCGACTGACCGGCGTGGTAAGCTTCTTCGTATCTGTGTAGAAGAAAATATATACATGCGCAGGGTCAGAAAAAGACAACATAAACATGTGTGTGCGCGCGCTTTAGTGTGTGTCTGACAGAGAGAGAAAGAGAGAGAGAGAGAGAGAGAGAGGCAGACTCTCTGCGGGCTGGGTGACAGTGGTTCGATTTCCGGAAATAAAACTGTTCATTCCATGCCTATGTATGCCATCGCCCCCCCCCCCCCACCGACAGGTGAACCCAAAAGTAAGAATATTCGTCTGGTGCCTTCCAAAGTCGTGACCCAGTGTGCAACATTCCTTTTTATTTCGAGATCCATGACTTATAATTGTATCGCGATACTCTATATTCTGAAGAAGTTTCGTCGTTTCCTTCAGTCATTTCAGGTTAACACCAAGATATTTAATAGGTAGAGTCACCTTCACGCGATGTATTTGTAAGTGCTTTCGTGTATCGGTGGTCGGCGTCGAAAAATAAATGTGCCTGACAATGTGCTAGTGAAGGCCGTAATACTTTGTATTACATAAATAAACATGAAGGCTGTGCCGTAACATACCGAGCAGTACAGGGGGTAAGTAGAGTTTTAGCCCTGCCCTTACACGATATTGGCACTAGAAGCGGGTGCCATGGCCGCTGTACCCCCGGAAAAGAGACCGGGTGCCGATTGTATAGAAGGATTGGTGGGCCTCGAGGCCGGTCTGTTTGGGTCCGGAAATTCTCGCCGGCACCAGAGTTCGATCTGCGGATTACAGTCCGTGACGAGTTACCTACTATGTTACATAAATACATATACACGTACGTACATACATACACACACATCTTACATATGTGCATACATACGTCCGTACATACATAAGACATACATACATACACACATACATACATAATACATACATACATATATACATACATACATAAGTACACACACACACACATCATGCATACGTACGTACGTACATACACACACTCATTTTACATATGTGCATACATACGTACGTACACCCGTACACCCGTACATACATAATACATACTCGTACATACATACATACATACATACATACACACACGTACATACATACGTACGTACATACATACATACACATACATATACCATTCAATTACGACTGATTTTACTTGCTTAGGGGAGGAGAATACGAAGGTTTAAGAGGGGAGTTCTCATTTCACGCAATTTTTTGCGCACTTGCGCACCGGACAGCCACGTACAGTGTGACGATACCAGATGCTGTATAATACAATTTGACTTTCTAATGATGAGTACAACAGTGCTCGAAACATGTAGAGGAATATATAAACTTATCATAAAACAAGATTTGTTTATTAAGTTGATCAATTGCTAAGATTAACACAGTAATAATTTATGATATTTTAATATTATGCGCTGATTGGTTATAGTGTTAGTAACTGACAAGTACTACCAAAACCTCGTTCATACAGCTTCCTTCTTCTCGCTCTTGTATTGTTCCGTCAAGAAGTTAAGTTGAGCGAAGGTCTTGCATCACTGGCGATATTCTACAGCGTTAGTGTTCCTATTGTCAAAGTCCTTGACACTGAAGTCATGTGTATAAGCGCCTCAGAAGCTGATAAATAGTATACCCAAGTATAATGTTTATCGGTAATATTTTATTAGCAAACTAAGGGGAAATTTAAATGTTCGGAAGAAAGCTGACAGGTCTAAAAACATGTAACTCTTTCTGAGGGAAAGACTGCACACTAAATTGACTGCCGTTCTTAGACGTTTAGAAATGTGATGAACATAGCTTATGTACGTCATTAACTTCGTTAAGAGATGAGGCGAGAAGCGCCCTCATTACAAACACTCGTATGAAGCTAGAAGAATCAGAAATAATGTTGGTTTTTGATAATTTTTGGATGAGTAAGCCTGACTGCGAAGGTAACCATGTCAACATTTCGGTGCATTTCACCAGCAGCATAAAAGCTTCATGGAGATTTGTTGGTTCTATGTGTAGTTTATCATCATAGGTAATTTCACTTATCGACTGTGGCCTTTTATGTTTATTTCGCACAATGGCCAGGTATGTTATCTTCGGTTTCCGCCTCAAATGGCCGTAACATGATTTCATTGATATTAGAGTGAATTGTTACAAACACTTGAGCTTCTGCGTATCTTCACCCTTGCCACGTAACTTGATGTGTTGGACTGTTATTTGTCTCATCTATAAAACATCATTTAACACATTTTATAATTTGTGATTTCTCACACCGGGGTCAAATCTGCTATTCATGACAACGTTGAAACAAGCAACATCAGAAACGTGTGTGTCCAAAAGGTTTCAAGTAACAGGGAAGGACAGACATAAACCTAAGAAAATATGTCGTCCAACACAACATTTTAATATGTCACACTGTGCTACATGTTTCGTTTCGCGTGAACCATCGTCGGGACAGACAGTGGTAGTGCTACGCGCTGTGACAGTTCGAGTTTCTGAGATCGGGAGCGCCTACTGAGATAGAATCATCCCTCCTCCCATGCACACGCAAGCACACACACATTCTCGGCATGCTGATTCTGGGAGCTGGGTAGTGAACAGTCAAAGATTGTTCCGATCTGCATTTAATGCACCAGCTGTGCTGGATTCCAAAATCTGCCTTCATTTCTGTCACTTTCTGTCCTCCCTCCATTTCGGGGAACATTCTCTCCCCCTTTCGCAAAACCGTCCTTCTCCTCCCACTCACACACTCACTGCACTTCGCTTTTACTCTCATATTATAGGATTTTTTAGATAAAAATGGAAATTATATTTCATCAAAATATGTGCCTCGTGTTTGAAAGCACGCCTCTTCCTCTCTCTTCCGATGCGTGGAGTGAGAAGCAAGTTCTTTTCGAGGCAGTAAGTTAGTTTCATTTTTATATCGCAACATTTGTGTAATTCTTGCTGTCGGTTTGTTCCTCTGCATTCACTGATAATACTTCGACTGTAGGTCGTTCAGTTTGACTGGTATAAATAATTTTCCGCTTAAAATCCACACTCACTTTATTTAAGCGTACTCGACAGTTGTACAGATGTTTATGGTCCTCCTTCTATTTGATGGTTCAACAAGGTACTCAGCTGTAACTCGTAAATAACAATAAACTACCTTTCGATATGCTGTCCCTCCTTCTTCCGACGAACGGCTCCCATCTTATAATTTTTATTAAACTCAGTATTTCCGGAAGAATATCCTTCGGCTCCTTCTTCAGAACTGTGTTAGGGACCTAATTGTGTCTTATGGCCGTCAGCCTATACACTTATAAAGCCTAAGTCCAAGGTACAGCGCTTTCGGAATGGTAATAGGCGCAGATGTAGTCCAGAAATTCCCAGTCCCAGTGCGTAAGGCTTACAACCTACAACCATCCTGTGCCGTTGTCACGAACTCTGAAAACCTTAACTTCTTGAAACCCTCTGGGCTCCTCCGGGCCTGTAAAGGTACTGCTTTACTATATGAATTCTGATTCTGATTGCTAATTCAGTTCTTATGTCCAAGGATTAAAGTCCTTCTTAAGAACGTAATAGTCACTCAGTGGTTCATAAATTGCTTATCTTTTATAGAGCCCAAAGATTCTGTTCTGAACCATATGAAGCAAAGTGCACAACCTTGAGATCTACTTCCTCAGTATCACACTTACAGGTATTATTACCCTGATTTCTATGTCTGTAGTGCCCAGAAATTACCTTTCTTCAGACTCTGTGACTGATATTATGTACGCAATTGTCATTTCACACATTCCTGAGACTTTTTCCTCTATCGTGTAAGAGCATTTAGTGAAGAACAGAATTACAGCTCCTTGTTACGCAATTCTCTTGAGCCTTCTGTTACTAGCACTCTTTTTTGAAACACCAAAATGTGTGTTCTCTTGCGGTCAGAAGACAGGTCCACATCTGTTAAAAAATCATTATTGTAATATATTTCAGTATTTTTTAATTTTGTGTGGACAGAGAGAGAGAGAGGAAACCTGAACGGAATGTTAATTAGCAAGGATTTCTAGTAAGAAATCCTTGTTTCGAAATTTAATTGCTATTTTTATAACAGTGAGAGTGTTGAGCATTTTTATGCAGTAGAGTGACAATGCTGGGCACCCTTAACACCTCTAGTGACAATGTTGAAAGTACGTGTCTTTAACGCGTAGATTGTCAATATTGAGCATATTTAGCATGTAGAGTGACAGTGTTAAGCGTATTTAGCGCGTAGAGTGACAGCATTGAGCGTATTTAGCGCTTAGAGTGACAGCGTTGAGCGTATTTAGCACGTGGAGTGACAGCGTTGAGCGTATTTAGCACGTAGACTGACAGCGTTGAGCGTATTTAGCACGTAGAGTGACAGCGTTGAGCGTATTTAGCGCGTAGAGTGACAGCGTTGAGCGTATTTAGCACGTAGAGTGACGGCGTTGAGCGTATTTAGCACGTCGAGTGACAGCGTTGAGCGTATTTAGCACGTAGAGTGACAGTTGACCGTACTTACCTCGTAGAGTGACAGTGTTGAGCATACTTAACACATGCGGTGACAATGTTGGGCGAATGTAACACATAGACGTGTTCCTGCTTCACCAGCTTTCAGGTCCATTGTCGTAATCTGAGCCGAGTATTGCCTCTCTCGGAGTGGAAGTCTACTCTGTAAGCCAGGGGTAATTATGGTGCTCGTTCTTAAGTCCCAGCTATCGGAATGTGTAAAGGTAAAGTAAAATTTTCACTGTCCACGGCTTTAAGGCGTATAGGGGGAGTACAAGTATAGCTCCGCTCATTCTTAACCTCGGCATTGTATGGAGATGGGTGGTCAACATCACGCCCCGGCCGCTTTACCCTCGCATGCTTAGAGAAAAGAGATTAATTTGCACTTATTAATTCTTTTAATTTTTAATCTTCGTTTCAATTTTCTGGGCAGTTAAAGTGCTGCAGAATATCACTAAAAACTGGCCTATTCAGAAGCACACATGTTTGGGCAAGACGGGGCTCAGGGACAGGATATCATGATGCACTGACAAACCAAAATGTCCCTCAGCGCCACAATCTTCCATTTATAGTCCGGAAGAGGCAAGAAAAAAGCCCATCCAGTTTGTACACATTTATTTTTGTTTGTTTGTTTGTTTGTTGCACTCAGACACATTTAGGATGCCTAAATTATATACTGTATTAATATTGTAAGTTATATTTAACTGCCCACCAAATCGAGGAGGAGGAACTAAGCCATAAATGTTATACGAATCACAGACATGGAAGAAATTCACACAGAATTTGAGATGGACAACCTGAAGTAGGAGACCACTTGGGATACCTGAGAGCAGACAAGAGGGTGATACTGAAATGGATTTCAGATAAGTTGTGACATTGTGGAGGGGATTCATCTGGCTTCGTACAGGGTCTAGCCGAGTGTTCTTGTGAACATGCACATAAATCTCAGGATTACGTAAAAGGCGATTAATGTATTGAGTAACTGAACGACTAATGTCTTGTCACGTGGAACGGTTAGAAAAAATAATTCAGTCCTGTGTCCTCCTACGTATTAGTTGCCGGGCTGTTGGCTGCAGCAGGATAGGCACGTTGCAGTGGATCTAGTCTAAATATTTCTGAATAAGTGAACTGAAATAATTAGCTGAGGGTACACTCCGTGACTTGGCGCTGTCGAATTACCGAGTCCTGCTGCCAGAAATTTACGTAGTCGTTGAAAGATTCAGTTCATTATTTTCTTGTTTGGTTAGTAAGCTAAATGTTAAATGTATTCTATATCGCAGTCAGAAGAATGAATGCTGAAAGTGAAGTGTATTCACCCCTTGGGCAGCGTGATGCCACGGTTGTATTTGTCGCGCTTGTGTTTAAGCCGTAGGAAGTCTGCTAAGAAAATTGGGCTTGCGGGCCTTGTAAATTGTGGCAAGGGTAAGTACGATGTTGGTCCTTGTTCTGTGTACTGGGGAGAGGAAGGGGAATAACATCTACCGTGGTATCTGTGAAATTTCCGGAGGGGGGTAACCAAAGTTATGGAAGATTAGGAGAAGTAGATGGGATGGGGATGAGGATGGGGATGGGGTAGGGAAGAAACAAGGGTTATAAAATTACTTCCACAAATAGAACCGAGATCTTAAGGACAATTTCTGAGGTCAGGTGGACAGTTCATGGCTGTGCAATACATTCTACGTGTATCGTGGATTGTTTACACAGAGAATCAATCCTTCCTTATGTACAGTGTAGTCACTAAGTTATTTGTGCTCCTGATTTGGAGAGTTATGTCCGAATTTGTTTAATACCTGATGGTTTATGCTATTTGAAATTCTTATGGCAAACTCCACTGTTTGCATACCGTTGTGTTATTTAATGAAACTCCATTTGAGAAGTAATAGGGTTTTAAGCGCAGTTGCTTACTGGCCTAAAGCTCCTATTAACTTCGCCACGTCCATCAGTCCGTCTGTACGCATATATCAGCGTGACTACCATCGGACGGGTTTTCGTGAAATTTGATATTGGGATGTTCTACGACAATCTGTCGGAAACCCTATAAATTTAGATAAAATCGGATGGAAATATCGGACAGTTTACATGAAGGCCTTAGAACTCGTATTTTGTTTTCTGTAGAATTGTGTAATATGTAAACAATTAGGGTCAGGAAATTTTAGGCGCGTTTTGTGCCTATTAGCTTACAAATGTCTTTTTCAGTGCATCTGTCTGCTTATCTGCCCGCCTGTACCAACACGGCTGCCACTGGACGGAATTTCCGTGAAATTTGATATTGTTGACTTTCACAAAAATCTGTCGAGGATCTTCCAATGCTGTTCAAGTCGGACAAAACTCTCGGGCGATTCACATGAAAACCTAAATGTGTGTATCATTGTTAGTGGCACTTGTAGCGCATCAGTGTATAAAACGCATTGCTTTTCTTGCATGGCAACGCGCTACATGCTTATTGCATTGTTGACAACGACGTACATACGTGAAAAAATACAAAGAGAAAGTCTTTTGCGTTTCCGTGGCAACAGTGGTTACGCGAACGCGCCACAATGTCGCTATACGCATTTTGCCTACCTTGCTTATCTTGTCAGCACAACAGAGTTCATTTTGTCAGAGGTAGCTACATAAAAATTCTTAAGTTAGCTATGGAAAACAAATCAACTGACATTATTTTCAGAATATTCTAGAAACAAACCAAACAATTGGACCCATCGAAAACACAATGAACTTTGCACTCACCACAGAAAATGGGAAACACACGGACACCATAAAAAAATTTCCCATCAATAACCTCAGCAAACAAAACCAACAACTAAATGAAAGCCACGCAGTAATAAAAAAATTCAGTTTTTGACACTCATCCTTAACACAAAAGCAGTAGAACACAGAGTGACCAGCACTCACTGAACACACAACTTGATCAAAGTACCAAACCACAACGCCAAACAAGAAGACGAAAATTTCAGTGGCAAGTTACAGAATACTCAGCATCACATCAGCTTACGTCCCACGTTTTTAAATAGAAACTGAAGGTGACCTACAAAGGTCGAAACGTGTTGTTATTCTTTACATAGCTGTGTAAGATAAGAACTTTAAATGTAGGTATCTGTGACACTGTAGAGATTTTTTGACATTTTGTTGACCGTGCATCTCAGTATATTTATCTCAGTATTTAACCAACTTGGTGCACAAAATTTGTTTCACGATAAGTTTTATTTCATGCCTCTACATGTTTCGAGCACATGTGCTCATCATCAGGAGGTCAAAATTGCATTACACAGCCTCTGTTATCATCACACCTATGGGTGTGATGATAACAGATATTGTGAAAAAATGTTGTGCATCAAGTTGGTTAAATACTTTGATAATTAAACTGTAGAGATTGTTGTACAGACAGGATAAAAAACATTGTTTTTAAATTTAAATGTTTATAGTAAAGTTTGAGAAGAGTGAATAAAGTCAGCACCTTCAAGCTAGCTATGAGAAGTTTGTGTTTACAGAACTGATGGTACCACGACTTGGTAACTGTAGTAGGAATGATCCTGATCACCGACGCAAGTGCTTTTGAAGTTACTGTAACATATCTCACAGTACGTAAATCTGTTCCTGCTTCGACTGTCCTGGCGCAACTTGTGCTTTATTTCTGTGTGTTTCATGCACCGTACCCTGGTGACCTTCCTTGAATTTCAACACGGTTTTCTAAATGACAAAGAGCAGAATTCGTCATCAGAAGATCATCTTTCAGCCAGTAACGTCTCTCTGCCTGTATTAATTTACTTAATATTCCTATTGAAGGTACTGCGAAGTTTGGAATGCTCGTGTAGCTATTTTCACACAATGCAAGCAGGCTGGGGATCCAGGATATCGTAGTCGTTATAGCGACCCGGTAAAGACTGAACGGTTCGGGGTTCGAACCCCGGTGGATGTGATATATTTTCTTCTCTTCACGCCCGTCCTGACAGTCCCTGGGGCCCACCCAGCCTTATATATATATTGGGTACCGAAGCATCTCCTCGGAGATAAACCGGCCGAGGCGTGCCGTTGACCACCCATCCCTACCTAGCATCGAGGTTGAAAAAGGTAGATCTTTACCTTTATAGACGTTTACCTTTACTCACCCTCTGTGCCTAAAATCGCATGCTATGAGGCGACTGTTACTTTTATTAAGAAAGGTGGGCTATTGTCTCAGCGTTCACCGAATGGACCTGGGAGATGACGATGGATTAAATAAAGTTGACCGCTCAAGCGACAGTAGAAAAATGAATAGATTTTAGCTTAATGGGACGAGAGTGCCTGTAGGCCATGTTCCTTTGTTGGAGATTAATTTTCTTATAGGCTACTTTAATGTATCGATACTTATTCGCAATTTCTTGAATCCCTTCCCCAGAACTGCCGACTGTCCTGTCAAGCAGCGTGCGCTGTAAAGCTTTTTCATCCATTAAGATATGCGAGATTTGTTTCGATTACAGAGCCGATGGAGGAACATAAAGATAGAAAAGGAAGAAGGCTTTGTTGGATAAAATTGCTTTGAGTAAATAACATGTTTACTTCTGTTGAGATGCGATGCGAAGCCCAAGATTTACTTGTTCAAAGGATCTTACTTCTTTAAGTTTAGTTTGAATCGAATAGCAAATTGGAGGTTCCATTCAGCCAGCATGCTACCCGTATCCCTTGTTTGTCCTGTTAGATTATGCGTAAGACACAGAAAATCTCTAGCGCTGCTCACAACTACACGAACAATAAGGTATCGAGATGTGCTCCGTAGTTTAGGAAAGGGAAGTAAATGGGTATTTATATAACAAACTTGAAAGCAGGAGGAAGGAATCGTCTACAGTAAAACATGTTACATAGAATTGTATCGGCTCTCCATGGGGCGCGAAGAACGCTTTTTAAAGTTTCAAGAATTTTGATTCCTTTCATGTAGTGTAAAATGTGTGGCCACTATTTCCTTAATGGACCCGGGTTAGAACAGTCAGTATGTGACCGACTACGGGCTTGCAGTACTGGCAGAGGGACAGGTCGTTGTTCTCAGTATTAATTGCATCGTGACCCTGGCGGAGTGTGAGCAGCCGATTTAGAAACCGTGTCATTAAGACTATAACCCTGCGCGGATGATCGAAGTATAATCTGCGTCCGCTAGGTCTTATCCGCATACACGGAGAGAATTATCATATATGATAAGAATGCAATGACAGAGTCAGTTATTTTAAAATGGAATAATATAATTTTACGGTTATGCCACAGAAGTCATTATTGTTTAAATTTCTGCGTTTTACAAGACAGGAAGGACACATTAGAAATAATAAGTTAGCAGAAGCGTGTAAAGGGTGCTTTGTTTTGCACCCCATTCGGAGTTGTCAAAATAATATTGTTTGTTTTATAATTAAATACTGGCTAAATGTTTCAATTAAAGTTGCAGATTAGGTAGTTATCAGTTGCCATTCATCATTGATTGCAATGCACAAAGCCCCGTCAAAGATAAATGAACCTAGTTACAATTTGTCACTCTACATTTAATCTGCAAATTTCTTGTGTATTTCTAGACATTGCTGTTCAGATATATGTTGTCGTCATTTATGCTGCTTTGTCCAGTTGCGTCTGTACCGAATCACGAGCCCTGCACTGCAGCAGCTACTCGCACGGCAGCACTCGATGCCGGGATGGCGTAAATGAAACAGGCTGAGGTGGCAATAATGTGGGAACCTGATCTGTGGTTGGAACTTCAAAGCAATATCACGTATTTCGGTGGAACGAATGGCCTTATTCCCATACTTAGACACTTCGTCCGTTGCTATTATCGACATCGTAGATTTTTCAGCTCAAGAAGCTTCGATGAATCCTCGAAATCGCCGGTTTTCCCATATCTGCATACTTATCCGCAATCGGTAATTATGTGCAATTGCTTCGTCTATTGTTCTTGTTCATATCCACTATTTTATCCAGGATATTTGCATCCGCGCTATGAAGGGAGACAGTGCTCAGACAACAATAACACGGGGCTAAGTTTCGTGAAAAGTAACAGGAAGCTTTCTGGTGAAGTTTGGTTGGATCGTCTGTACCGCGGTTACTCAGCGCCATTGTATTGGACTCCTTTGTTTCAGCCAGGCCCTTGGTCTTAATTTCAAGAATGAGGCAGGTTATTTTAAGTACAGTTCTTCAGTCTTTTCCACATTTTTCTTGGAACACTCTTCCACATTCATTTCACTTCATTCACCCTGCCGTTTCCCATTCGATGTTACGTAACATGAGCAGTTGTCAGGACATCGTTAAGTAAACAAATAAAAAACAGTAAACTCGCGATCTGGAAGCAAGACACCGCGCGCCCTTCAGAAGGTAGCTGATTGCATGTTTGTGCTCATTCCGTACGATTTCGGACGACAGTTATCATTCGTCCGCCCCCCACCCCCCACCCCCTCGACCCAACAGTCGAGACATCGTTTTCTACAATATTTGCTATTTTCCGCCAGGCCGGCATTCTTTTTTGTTCCCCACCTCCTGAACCCTTTCGCTCTGTCTTTCTGTCTCTTTCTGTCTGAGTAAAAGCTTCAGTATTTGCGAACGTCAGCTTCCTGGCATAGAGTTTTTCCCTCTCGCTTTTCATACCTCCCCCGCCCCTTATTGACCGGCAGCAGAGTCCAAGCAGTAAACAAGACTCGGAGGCTGCTGAGGCTTGCTTAGCTCCGAATGGCAGCACACACACACACACACACACACACGGAGGGGATGGGACTTTGGCAGAGGTTGGGTCATCAGTCGGGTCATTGCTTTAACGACCACCGCTTGTTTTCCTCCCTCGCTCCCCAACCACCTCCATCTCTTCACTCACTCTCAGCCCTCATGATACCAGAGCACTACATTCTCTTCCTATTGTGGATGGACGCTCATTTATTGGGCCTTCGGAATTTCAGAAACCCAATTACCGAAAACTTCATGTCCAAGGAATGGCAATGGCTGTCATTTATTTTATTCGAAATCATTCTTGGTTTGGAGTTTTGATGCCTCTACTGGGAATCTCATCGTCTTTCTTGCTTCCGGGCACGAGACACTCAATGACTGCTGTTCAGGGCAGACAGTAGACAGAAGAGGGGGTTACGCGCTGCCTGATTAGCAACAAAGGGATTTGGTGGTAGAAACGAGGCTGACAGCCGCACTGATTAGCACGTCTAAGGAATGGGAGGGTGGCGTGCATTGCCTTGACATATGGAAATGGACACGATGACCAGTAATGACAGAATAATATTGATAATTTTATTGGTAGCTGGTCACAGACAGCGATTAACCATATTGCTGACGAGCCTTGAAGAAGTTCATTCTGAGAAGCTGATGCCCCTTGCGTTTATTTGACGCTAAGTTCCTTGAAATTCTGTTGCAAAGTGACGAGATTAATTTATTCAGCTCTGTAATGTCACACGTAAGAACATTAGTATGACAGAACATTCACAATACCCATTCGGAACGTCAGCTGACAGTAAATGATTTGGATTATTATAATAGGTATTTCTGCTGTGGGTTTGTTCTACCTACATGAGAAAATATTTTACACTACCATAAATTGGCGGGAGGTTTGGCAAAGGTGACGACTTTACAAAGCCATTGCGTACGTCCACGATATGAATAATTGCTCATTAAAGTTGATGGTGGCTAACTGCCAATGTTTAAAGGTTTTCCACGTCATTTATTTTCAGCGGTGGTGCTCGCTTTCTCCAGATCTGTACTAGTCGTAAGTCGAAACTAAGGGAAGACTACTTCATTTCACAACTTTGTTCGGAGGATCCAAAAGCCATAAGACTAGCAAACAATTAGACCACGTCAATGGAAGCTGTTCTCAGGCATAGAAATACTAAGTAGGTCTATTTTGTGCTGTCAAACTTCCAGCGCTGAATCTGACATCCGTGTCGGATATTCTGAGAGACATCGACTGTAGGTAATAAGTGCAAGTCATTAATTTTTTTCAGTATATTTATATCTTTACGTATGGGGAGGGATGAATATTTAAGGCCGATGGAGTCAGCATTTCGTTTTGCAATTTTTAATGCAGTCCATATTGTGTCACAACATTGCAATATTACTAAACATGTTATCTTCGAAAATAACAACTCTCTATTGCATTTATCAATAACACTACATGTTTCGGTTCTCATGGATCATCATCAGGCATTTAAATACATAACTCACACGCACTTATATATGCGTGCTGAATGTTACTAATTTGCGAGCTCACAAATTTTACTACCTTCTTTTCGTATTTGTAGCATCAAGTACCGAATGTTTGTCTTCTTGTATATTTTGTATTTTAACCAAAGGAATGAAGCACGGTTTTAGAAACATAACCAATTTTAGAAAAATATTTTACCTATGAAATATACAAGAAAGCATTTACCACTTAATGGTGACAACATTGAAAATAAGATCATGACGTATGTGAGCTCGCAAATGAATATAATATTCAACTTGCATACATATTTATGTTTTACATATGTATCTACGTTTATGCCCGATGATGGTTCGTGAGAAGGACCGAAACATGTAGCATTATTGATGCAAGCGATACAGCGTAGTTACATTCGACAGCAACACATTCCGTAATGTTCAAACTTTCAGTGTTTCTCACTGCATGCTAAGAGGCTCTAAGACATTGTTTCGAAGATTTTAGAGGCGCAACACAATGGGCTGATGACTCTTCTCGAGACCCGTAATAATGACAAGTGTAAAATAAATATGCATGGATCAGTATAAAGAATTGACATTTTAATTATTTAATTAAATGAAGGTAAAAGTATGCTGTGGGACCGCGGTAGCACAGTGTTTAAGGTACTGCGCTACAAATCGGAAGGTCGCTGGTTCGATTCCAGCTAGTGTCATTGAAAATTTTCATTGACATAATCCTTCCGATCGTACTATGGCCCTGGGGTCGACCCATCCTCTAACAGAAATGAGTGCCAGGAGCATTTCCTGGGTGTAAATGCGGCCGGTGCGTAAGGCTGACAAACTTACCACCATCCTGTACCGTTGTCATAAAATCTGGGAACCTTAACTTCCTGGAACCCTCTGGGCTACTCTCGGCCTGTAACGGGACAGCTTTACCTTTTACAAGTAAGCTGTAAAGCGTCCTGCAAACCGTCTTTCCGTAACCCACTCAGAATAGCTTCGCGACTGAAATTTGCGTCGCAGCTTATGGCAGGGAAATGTTGCTCTAAGGATTCTTAAGCAAAGGGTACGAAAGGCTTTTTCCTCTGTGCAGAAGTGGTCGGAATGTGAAGTTGTCCACTCACTTCCTTGCAATGCCGATAGTAGAAATGAATGGTAATATATCGCTACTCTCTCGTGCGTTTTCTTGTTGGCGTCTCTAATTAATCACACGTACAAAATCATTTTACCTGTGCAGAGAGCTGAACAAACCGACGCAAGTCCACAAATGGAATTTTAAATAAAATAAAGCAGGGTCTTCCAACTTTTTTTTGGTAAAAGGCCACAACCGTTATTGTGGGTTGGTTCGCGGGCCGCACGTGTAAAAAGTCACAATAAGTGTTAACACCTAACCGCTTAAATTACTTTGAAACTTTTAGGCGCGTTCGCAAAACTGCGAAAAGCATCTACTAGCTTTGTTGTGTCTCTCTGTCCAACTCTCCGTCCGTCCGCCCGTCCGTCGATCTGCATGGAGCTACTCGGCTCCCACTTGACGGATTTTTATGAAATTCATATTTCAGTATTTTTCGAAAGTCTGTTGAGAAATTTGAAGTTTCATTAAAATCTGACAAGAATAACGGGTATTTCACATGAAGACCGCTATATATTTTTGGTCATATCTCTCTCATATCTTCGTAGAATAAGAAATGTTTCAGGCAGAGTTTGTTGAGATGAAAACACACATTTTATATTCAATAATTTTTTTCGAAAATTGTGCCGTTTGTGAGATAATGTGGACAAATATTTTGCAGTCGGGTAGGCCACCGATGGCAGGATGGCGCATGCCCATTGCATGCGGGATACACAAGTTTACACATACACACTCAGAATATGTAAACGTTATCGCTTTTCCACCACAACAATGGTTGCACGAGCGCGCCTCAGCTTTATGTTCTGCGTACTTTGCCTGTCTTGTTACAGTATATAATGCACAAATGTAGGGTCGGGGCTTATAAGAGAAGCTGGCGGGCCGCGGTTTGGGTATATCATGTGATAACGTTTACGTGGATGTTTGCTAGAGAAAAAATTTCAATACACACCACGGAAGTACTTGTAATTAAGGTGCGGATAATAAACTTAATAAAGTGGGCAGGGTAGCTCAGTCGGTATAGCGACTGACTACGGGCTGGACGGTTCGGGATCGAATTCCAGTGGGTACGAGATTTTTCGCCCATCCAGACCGGCCCTGGGGCCCACCCAGCCTCCTGTAAAATGGTTACCGAGTCTTTCCCGGGGGTAAAGTGCGGCCGTGGCGTCCTGCTGACCACTCACCCCCTTCTAGTGCCACCGCGGTCATGGAAGAGTAGAGCTATACCTTTACCCACCCTCTGGGCCACACCGGGCCTGTAACTGGATCACTTTACCTTTTTTTTTAATAAACTTAATAAGAATTCTTTCAACCATAGAAACTTCAGTATCCTCTGTATCTACTTATATCCATTTATTCTGCTAACCTCTGTTTATACATCCGCTCTTTTCTGGGTTTATCTAAATACATAAGCATATAACTTACCCGAATACCTGTTCAGATAACCTTTAAATTCATCACCATTAACTTCAAGGCCCACCCCCTTGTCACGAACCCCGCCCATTTCTTCCAAATTTCTCATTACCTCCCGTGTTCAGGAGTAACACTATCAATCAGATTTTTTAAAAATATTTCCAATTTTTTGTTTACCTGTGTTTCAGTATATATTTTGTACATATCGTGTTGCTTTTTTCTATATTTTTCATTATAACACACGTCAAAAAGATTAAACCTTCCAAATCTCCTCTGGTTCTGTTATCGCTTATGCTTCCGGGCCACCTAGCAAATTTCAAGGCAATTTTCCATGTTTCCTATATGATTATCAAATCCGTGAAGTTATCCTGCCATTAGTCTCAGATTCTAAGATTGTACTGAAGAAAATGGCAGCCCCTCCTTAAAAAACACAAATAACACTATTTTACTAAGAACGCTGCGTAACTTCCCAAGCTGATAAACGTGGTTAGATATGGGAATGTAGTTACAAAAGCGGAAATACAAAAGAGTTGTCAAAGAAGCAGTTGTATCCTATTTTGAGGTATCATCAATGAAATTTCATGAAAATCCATTCAATGAGAGCCGAGTGAATCCATGCGGATAGACGGACGGGCGGACAGGAGTGACGAAGGTAACGGTCGCTTTTCGCGTTTTTTTGATCGCGCCTAAGAGCAGCGAAAAATCTTAGGGCAGTGTGGTCACCACGGGACCGAGCTGGACGATTGGAACACTGCACCACGACGGTCGCTTTGTGTCGTGTTACCGTCCTCATGTGTAACTGACCTTCCCATCCACTGATCGATATTACTTCTCCAAACACTCGCCCTCACTGCGCCTCGCTCTTTCTGATCGCGATACCACTCCTCATGGAGTGCTGATTTGTTATGCGTGGACGGTGGTCACTCGGATCCGATCCCGTTTTTCCGTCCGTCCATTTGTCGTCCTGGCTGTCTATCCGCCGCTCCGCTGAGGCAATGCGTCTCGTGTATCTGCTTCCTGTAAGTCTGGTGCTGGTGACCACCGGATGTTGTATGTAGCCATGCAGTCATTCCTATTACTCGCCTGTCCCACTCCTCTCTCTTGCCGTCGCCCCAACCAACTAGCCATCCTACCTCAGGCCATCACTTTTCTATACCCCTTTCATTCCGCAACATTTTACCGACACGTGCACACATACGGTACAGATTTCCATACTTCTGCGAGTTGGATTTTTATTTCTCTATATATGCCAAGTGAAGAAATGTATCCAGTTCTCGAAAAGTTAAGTCAGCATTGGTAGATCCTCTGACCTGATTTGGACCCATGCCAGAACCACACTGCCCCGCGACCCTTCGGTCAGCACAGCACGATGCACTCATTATCCCTTACGTTCCATTTTACCGGACACAAGTTTGAGTAACATATCTTGGGTTGATGATAGTAGTGCCAAATTAGTTTTAGGAGGTGTGCCGGGGTAGCTCAGTCAGTAGTATGATTAACTACAGGGGGAACAGTCCCCGGAAAGGTTGAAATTTTTAGCTGTATTTCTCGGGGCCGTCAGACCTTTTACTTAATTAGTAAAATGGACTGTTCTGCCATGGATGGAGTGGTGTCCGATCTGATTCCATTCTAGTGCCGAAACCTAGCGATTGGGGGTTTGCGTCCACGACCACTGTGTGACTAAGTGGCCTGGCGGTGTCTGCGGTGGTGTTGTAGCATAGGTTCACGGTATGCCTATTTTGTCCCCCTTGCTGCAACATCAATGTCCTGCAGAAAGAAAGTGCAGTCCGTCATTCACAGTTAAATTATATCAGTTTAATATGATCCATATTTGGTCCTGTCAATATTGACAGTACATAGAGAATACGAAACAACGTGGAGTTTGTAAATTATTAGAAGTTGCAGCTATAGTGAGATTCATCAAGGCACAAAGAATCAAATGGCTGGTGCATATTCAAAGAATGGACCAAACAAGACCAACTAGGAAACTACTAGATTGGAAACCTATGGGAATTATACCATTAGGAAGACCAAGACAACGATGGCAAGAGGATGTTATGGAAGATCTAAAACAGCTGTAAGTTAAAAACTGGAAGGAAACAGCTAAGGACAGAATAACTTGGAGAGAATTGGCTGAGAAGGCGAAAAACCACAAAGGGCTGTAGTGCCAAATGATAATGATTTAATATATTCCATGTTCCATGCATTAATTTGATGCATAAAAAATTATTAAAAAGAACAACAAATGCGCTTGCAGTTTGGAATTTAATTTTTTTATTGTGCATAATGACCACTTACATTTAAAATTCCAAGTGAATTCCTTGGAGTTTTAAATGAATTTTATGCGAATTTGTATCAGTTCATTGTTTGCTTGTTCCGGCCTTTGCAAAAAGACATCATCAGACATTTATCTCAGCTATCTAAAAAGAGTACCATTCTTACTGAATGTACTTAAATTATCTTTCTTGGTATATTTTTCATTACCTGATGATGCTTTTCACAAAAGTCGAAACATGTAACAAGCAATAAACTGATATAAAACTTATTGTAACTGAAGGTCTGTATTTCCTTTCTGCTGTCCATTTATCACAACGTTATGTCGTCTACAATGATATTAACTTATTGTCAACAAAACAGACGAATGTTCGTCTGAAAAATAAAGTAAAATTTAACTTCACACAGTAGACCGGGGAGCTACTTCTGCAACATTTTAAGTTTTTAATTGCCGAAATTTATCCTCATTCGATCTTCGAATTGTCTGCATTTCTGTGGTCATGTAGGCATTTAATTATTTTACGACTTTTGTCAAGCCTATAGGTTACAATATAGCGTAGAATGACAGAAGGATAATGAATTTTGATGTCACTCATGGTCCACTTACCACATTTCTGTACTAACATACCCAAAGACACTTAAATGTGGCTGTACAAGGGGTGAAAAAAGTATATAGACTATTCACCGGACAACGGAAGTGGAGTCGATCTACTAAACATAGTCTTTTTTAAAAGAAAATTAGAAGTATAGACAATATCCACTTCTTCTTCTTCTTCTTCTTCTTCTTCTTCTTCTGTGCTACAACTCTGGTAGAGACTTGGCTTTCTCCACAATATCCTTCCATTTAAGGCGATCCTGGGCTTGTTCCGTCCATTTTATAAGTTTCATCTTTCTCAAATAATTCCTGACGTCGTCTTCCCATCGGGACTTGGGTCTTCCCACTGGTCTACGTGTAGATGGTTTCCATTTGTATATTTTCCTTACAATATTAGTTTCAAGCATTCTATTTATGTGTCCAAACAAACCCAATCGTTGGACTTTAACATAAATTATTATGTTCCAGTAATTTATTAACTCATTCAACTCTTTGTTTGTTTTAATTCTCCAAAAACCATTATCCTCTTTAGTTGGCCCAAATATTTTTCTTGGTATTTTCCTCTCATATACTGACAGTCTCTGTATAATACTTTCTTTAACGACCCATGTTTCATCCACTATCTCAGACATTACTTCACATCTTTGTCGGAAAATTTTAGTCCCTGTTAACAGTTGAATGATGTAGGTTACGTTCAACAAGAATGCAACAATAGCCATGGTTGCTGACAGACCGCTACACGCATTAAGAACTGCGAGACTGGATACGAAAGAGAAGAAATCCTTACTATTTATTGGTGAGAAACTGTCTTCGATAGGTGACCGAAAATAAGGGAGGAGATTAAGATTACGGCGGATCGTAGTGAAATGTACTGTGTAGTTATGTGATGGTTAAATTGGACAAGGTACAGTCAAATGGCTGTCGTTAGCATAAGAATTGCTTAAGTTTCGCATTTTGTTGTTAATTGGATTATTTGCCTTGTCATTTGATTACTTAGTTCATTTGACTAACGCGGTTAGTTATTATTGATAAACTTTTCTTGTTTCAGGTAAGTTTCCAACAGCAGGCATTATTTGTAAATGTGTTCATTCAACATCATGCTAACAAAGGAACAGAACGTGCCAAGAATGGACCCAGACCTACACTGAAAACAAAGGTTACAGGTAAAAAGAGGAACATATTTTGGAATGTATAGGCCTACGTATTATTAATAGGACGAACTGTCAAGGAAGTGTTAAGTGGACATGTCTTACTAAAATTGAATATTACGGTATAATATTAAAAGTGATTAACTGATAATTTAAATGTGCTTTCACGTACAGAATTCAGTAGTATGTAAAATTCTGTTTGGTATTACAGGTTGCCTTATCTTTACGCCCTTCTCAGTTTCAAGACGCATATTTACACCCCAAACGTTAGAATTATCCGCTGTTTTTAACGGTCAATATTTACATTTAAATATCATTCGAACAGGGAAAAAATTAACACTTCTGCGTGTGACAGATGCTTTCGTCTGTCCAAATGCAAGGATAGGATCAAAGTATTGAAGCTTTTCTTGAAACTTCTCTTGTATTCATACTATCGTAGATAATAGAAATTTTATCTTTATGTTTCCCATTACTGTCAGTTACGCTGCAATGCGACAGTTGCGGTATGGTGAGGTGTCGCATTACAGAAAAAAACGCACAATAAAAATGTGGTCAAATTTGAACAAATTTTGCCTGCCAACCAGCCTTATATCTTCATATTACTCGCTTAAATCGCCTAATAGCCGACACGCGTATGCGAAACTTCGCGTTGTACAAACTGCGTTCAACTTGTCTACATTCGCATTATAGCCAATACGCGTTAACGAAACACGTAGTAGCAGAACCGGCTGTATTTAAACATGTTGGGATGGGGCTGGTTTTACGTTCAACTGCTTCACCTCAGGATTATCAATAAATTGTTCTCAAAATCACAGCCTGTGGCGAAGTTAAGGTGTGTGTGTGTGTGTGTGTGTGTGTGTGTGTGTGGATATATGAATGTGTTATTACTTCTGCTGACGTCACAGGCGTATTCCCGAAAATTTATGTTAATTAAAATATAGTATATATTAAGGATACATTTTTAATTTGACTATATTCTAACTGCTGAGGTAACACGGTAGAATAGACTGCATAGACTAGGCTACACGCTGGGCCATCCTGGGATCAAATCCCGGCTGGACGAACAGATTTTTCTCTGCTCCAAAACGAACATACCGGCTTTGGGACTCAACGGTCCTCCTATTCAGTGGGTACCGGGTTTCTATCCTGGGTGTAGACCTGCCAGGGCGTGAAATTAACCACTCACCTCCATCTAATACGGAATTTATGAAAGAATGTAGCTGTACATCTGCTCCCTCTATATTCCTTCTTTGCGTAGGCAGGGACAACTTTATTTTAGAATTGCTGGCAAGCTGAAAAATTTGTTCATGAGAGCAGTGGTCCAGAACGTCTCTCCCGTACCCACGGTATGCCAATCCTTATTCCAAACGTCGTGTCTCCTTTCTCTTAGTGACTGGCCGACTTGTCTTTTATGAACAATTCGCCCTTCTTAAGCACTTGCTACTCTGATGACACAAAATGCAGTCAGCAGCTTTTTGAAAACCCGCCTCTTGTCATATCTTCACCTTTCCAGATGAACAGGTTTTACCATTCGTACAAAAACATATCTTTCATACAGAGTCCAGTCATGGAAATTATGATGGGCTGGAAACGTAGCTTGAATAAGGAGACATTATTCTTAGCCACATGTCTTGTAAATATTTAAACTGGAAGACTGAGATGGAGGTGGAAATGTGACCTTGTGATATGTCTTGGTTAAGTAGATGTTAAACGTGAGACGTTAATGACGATAGATCATAGCCACGGACCTTGGTGCTATTTGAACTGTACTTGCGGGTTATTCCTTTAAATTCCGTTTTTTTAATGGCACGACATCCCCTAGTGGGCCAGGGCCTCCTTATTATCGAGGCTTCACGATCACACCCAGACACACCACACTCGGTAGGAATTCTCTGGGCGAGCGATCGGCCCGTCGCAAAGACCTGTACCTGACAACACACAACACTCACAAGAGACAGACATCTATGTGTCCGGCGGGATTCGAACACGCAATACCATCAAGCGAGGGGCCGCAGACCAACGTCTTAAACCTTGCGGACACCGGGAACAGCTGTTCAAATACTTAAGTTATTAACTGACCAGTTAATTAAGACTCAGTCTTTCTAAATTAAAATTTTAATAACAAATCCTGTCGCAGTGTTTACTCATATTTTCACAATATAATTGTTCTGGTAAGCAGCTGTTGACATTAGGCGACGTAGCTACTACTAGAAGGGCATAGATTCCTAAGTCAAAGGCCCAACAGCGTCTTTAGGTACGAGTATATAAGCTTGTCTAAAGCCCGCAATATTAAATGCAGAAATTTTTAAGGGCCAATGGAACCATGCACATTAATCAATATCCACCATAAAAGTGGAAGTGTGTGTTACAAAGCGTTCTTTTTAGTGACTGGACGTAAATAATTTGGAAGATACAACAGTTGGCGGTACATGAGACAAGATACTGGAAGAACGTAAATGAAGCATATGCCATTGCATAAAAACCAATAACTATCCATCAAACATAACATATATTTTTTACAGAAAAGCACAGCTACATGTTCTGGCTTTTAACTAAACCATCATCGGTCTGTGTAAGTTTTAGACACGGTATAGTGTACAAAAATGCATCAGGTTGTACAAGATTTCCAAGAAGGTGTAACGTACAACAAGACATTTTTATAGGGTACGCCTTCTTGAAAATCTTGTACAGCTTAATCGTATCTTAGTTAAAAACCGAAACATGTAGCTGTTGGTTTTGTGTACAAAAGATATGTTGTTTGCGACGGATACTGATTGGTTTATTTTGTATGTTTAGCACAACGGGATGTTTCACTTTAAGATGATGTAACATCGAATTAAAACTAGAAAGTATGACAGGGCGATGTATGTATGTATGCATGCATGCATGCATGTATGTATGTGTGTGTGTGTGTGTGTGTGTGTGTATGTAGGCATGCACGTATATATATATGTGTGTGTGTGTGTGTGTGTATGTATGTATGTATGTACGTGCGTACGTATGTACTTGAATGTATGTAGGTATGTATTTTTATGTATGTGTGCATGTATGTATGTATGAATGTACGTACGTACGTAAGTACTCGTCTGTGTATATATATATATTGCGTACATATGTACGTTTATGTATGTATATAGAATTATGTATATACACATAAGAGTACATACTATATATATATAGTATGTACTCTTACGTGTATGTACATAATTCTATATAGTGTTTTCAAAATGCCAGTGTTATCCTTCTGAAATGTGTAACTCCTGACGATCTGTAGTCTCCAGGAACTCTAGAACAGAATTAGGGCAGTGTGGGCGGTAGGGAGCTGTGTGTGGTTCTGCATTTGCTGATTGATCAAATTACGGTAGCAGTTAGCGGTGTAGTGTGAACCCACCTTTTGTTTCGTCGCAACAGCCCAGCCTTACAATTCGTACGACCAGATATTTTCATTTAAATTTTTACCCCCCCCCCCTC
>Ga0123352_10001643_pt1 | contig 30072 bp, 19 predicted proteins | sample TergutLab28metaG_FD_89700 | JGI IMG/M metagenome (GOLD analysis project Ga0123352, IMG submission 89700) | Labiotermes labralis P1 segment gut microbial communities from Petit-Saut dam, French Guiana - Lab288 P1 | ecosystem: Host-associated > Arthropoda: Insects > Digestive system > Gut ...
ACGCTCCACCCGACGCTCGGCCCGACGCTCGGCCCGACGCTCGGCCCGACGCTCGGCCCGACGCTCGGCCCGACGCTCGGCCCGACGCTCGGCCCGACGCTCGGCCCGACGCTCGGCCCGACGCTCGGCCCGACGCTCCACCCGACGCTCGGCCCGACGCTCGGCCCGGCGCTCCGCCAGCGTTGCGTCGTAGGCTGCTTGTCGGGGAGGTTTAACAGTCGATGATGGAAGATAGACAAACGATCGCAATGATGATAATCTTAGAGGGTCTAATAACTCACTAGAGCGTCGGGACGGCCCTTGTCGGTCAAGAAAGGAAACGAACACTTTCCACCATCAAATAAAACATAACCACTTCCTTCTAAAACATCAGTGTAATTCAGCAGGTCGGCTGTACTTAACGGGCGTTAATGGCAGCTTCTGTGACGTCTACAGACAAGACAGGTAGCTACTGTCAGTTTAAATGAAAGAATATTTCTCTTTTTAAATGGTTAATACTCCCGCATATTTACCAACGACAATAATCTTTATCTTCACGAAGAAAGTCTCTACACATCTACCTTTTGTAGATGCAAATATTGTGTGTTTCTATCTTTCTCACAATTACGGATTTTTTATTTTATCAAACAATGGAGCCACGTGAGAGGATGCTGGTGCCATTGGTATTCGATATCCTACCGAAAGTAGGCATCGGGCACTGAAGTTTCTCTTGACAAGGTGGTTGGTTGATATTTTCGTACGCGTTGTGACGTGCGTGTCATAGAATTTTTTTTTCTGACCCAGCTCTTGATCAGAAACATTTCCAGCACATATTGAGTTACAGTTGGTAAAGAATGTATCAAAGAGAAATAACTGCTTAGACACTTTCAAGAAGGCATTGGTTCTGCCAACCCTTGAAGATGGGGTCACCAGTCTGTCTCAAAACTTCGATCACCAGCTACCGATTGATACGGTGTCACATCCCAGAAGAACAAGGGCCCCACCTTCTGATTTGCCCATAAATCTGCAGCTTGAAACATTTCATTGTTCTATTGGATATATTCATCTTAGTACTAAGATGCTATCGAAAGAATATGCAGGGGCAAGAATTTTTTTCTTCAACGAAGTTCGACCTGGCATCCGCTTGTTCTCTTTCACAGGAACTTTTACCTCGGCATGTGGCAACCGGAATTTGAATTTAACGTTGACTTTTATCCGGTGCGAAAGTAAAGAAACCCTAGAATTTTAGCTCCTTATCCTGTAAGTTTCGTGGGATCGTTTTCGAGCCCGGGTTAAACAGTGAAGTTGATACACAGTCATTATATTAACGGGAAAAAAAACAAATTAAATCGCTGCTGGTGGACTGAGTGCATATGATCAGTACAAAATCAGTGCCGTTTCTATACATGAAATTTTGGATACAACGGAAGACTCGATTCAATAGGAAAACGTTTGCTTGTGACCTCGCCTGTGTGTGATATTTGAATTCTAATTTACGCCTTCTTTTCTTGCCGTCAGTTATTCAGATCCCTTAACCAAACGTGACAGCGTCACAGAAAGCAGAATAATGATAAAGAATGATTCTAACTTCCCGTGATATTACGATGCACTTTTAAAAATCCTCTGAATATGATTCGACCATTTTTAAAACGACGTCTAATTGCGGTGTGCCTGGAGTCCTTGTCCTTTCAAGCTGAATTCGTAATTAGTGAGGAATGGTTACGTATAAATACTTAACATTTCTCAGTTAAATACAGATAATGCCAAAACCCACATAAAGATTACAGTTGTTTGTTAATTCTGTGGGACCAGGACTCGACGCTTCCGCATCACGGACATCGAAGCCGGCCAGCCCCACCTGTTGGTGAATTTTGTACATAAATCAAATGTTTCTGTTTGTATTGACACAGCTGTTACAAGTAGTAAAGAATATCTCGTTATGGACTTTGTACGGTAATATTATGCATAAGGAAACGTGCAAGGATTGCTGTTCATATCATCATGCTAGTCCGGTGTTTAGAGGGGCATAGCCAAGGGAGGGCGAGTCGTGCGGTTGCCCTGGGCGGTACAGTCCAAGGGGCGGCAATAAGAACTTTTAAAATATCAGCTGTTATTTACTGCACTCAGAAAATTTTAAATATTTGAATCGAATAAGAGGAAATTCGGTAAGTAATCAAAACACACATTTTATGTTCAGTAACTGTTTTTTAAATCATGCAGTTTGTGCGATAATGTGGAAAAATATATTAGAGCAGAACGGGACACGGATAACAATATGGCGCATAAGTCTTGCAGACTGGATACCTAAGACTACAAACACGCACTCTGCTTTTCTACTGCAACATTAGTTGTATGAAAGCTCATCAATATTATGTTATACGAAGAAAGCCGGTCTTGTTGACTGTTACATGCGCCTGTGAAGGCAGGCAGCCTGGATCAAGGTTTAGTACTGAAATATACATAGCCGTTACCCACGGTCTTCCTCGTTCATTTTCATTTAATCGCGCCGGTCAAACCAAGTACTAGCTACGACCCGCGTGTATGTAATCTCCAGACTCTACACATAAAGTAAACAGGACTGCGAAATGGCAAACAGGAGAGTAACAAATCAAAGCCACGTTCCACTCGCTGAACTCCGCGGTGAATAACGTAAACTTCTGGGGAAGGGGACGAAGCTTCCAGAACACGTTGATTATATTACAGACTTTCAATTGTTAGGCTCGTTCGGAAAGCAATTTGCGAAAAGCAGCTACTAGTTTCATCATGTCCGTCCATTCGTCCGTCCTGCTGTCTGCCCGCATGAAACATTTCTGACTCTCACTGCACAGGTTTGAATGAAATTTCATGCTGGTGATTTTAACTAAAATTTGTCGCATTTCCTTTTCGTCCAAATCAAACAAAAACTGTGGAAACTGTACTTGGAAGACCTGTGCTTTTTATTATAACATTTCATCATTTACGAAAGAGTAAAATAATTTCGCCCATTTGCGACAAATGTTTAAGAAATGTGACATAGCCAGAGAGGACGGGGAAACATTTTAAGATAAAACATAGAATTACAAGTGACATGACCCCAGGCGAAGAACAAGGCAGAGGTGATTGCGTTGAGACCGATTTTAAAACTGTTGCTAAGATTTGGATAAATTTGGAAGTATGAATTTTGTAAGATATGGAAGAAGGCAAAGTAAAGTTCACACTAGAACGGACCACAAAGACCCAGAGGAAGATTATGTGTATAGCTGTACTCCTTTCTAACCTCGGCGATAGATTTGGGTGCGTGGTAAATGCCACGCCCGGCGGCTTTATATCCGGGGAAGAAACTCGTTTCCCATTGTACAAGGGGCTGGGTGGAACCAGAGCCGGTCTGGACGGGTGCGAAAGACCTCGCACCCACTGGGATTCGATCCCCGGGCCGTGCACCCCTTAACAAGTCGCTATACCGGCTAGGCTTTCGCGGTCCAAAAACTAAGCGAGAGAGAGAGAGAGAGAGAGACATTTAAACAATTTCCATTGCCTGTGTTATTCTTAAAATTATTCACGAATTTAAAATCGGAAAATATCAGCGAGCAGGCCAGAAGTGTTAGGGTATGTGGATATTTCCCAGTTCGTTTCTCTTTCAGGTCAAACAAATCTCCAATGTATGGGATCCTTTGCGAAATTGTTCGTTGCATTTAGTGTTTGACATTGAACTGAAGTTTTTTACAATATGCATGCATGTGCGTGTATATATCGTGTTCCATTCTCTCTTCTGTGGCGTGTGTTCTATACTGAATAATTAACAAATGAATACAGTTTTTGTTGTGGACCTTCTATCAGCACTTGTTCCGGCTGCTGGTTGTTTTCGTGTTTATTTCAGTCGTACGAACGCGTGAGCGTGTGTTTTTTTTTATGGTGTATCGCAGATACTATCGTAGGCTTGTTTTCTGAACTGTCATACTGAGGTGTAGACCTACAGTTCGCTTATAGGAAGCTAAATATATAGGTGGTAAGAATTCGATGGAAAGAAACAAGACACAATGAAATGATTGCAAAAAAGGTGAAAGTATTTATACAATTTAAGTGGAGGAAGACAAGGAATTTTCTGCTATTTCGAAAGGTGGGAATTTTCCTCCATGTTTACAAATTCCCACTTTTGAGCCCAGCACCGAATCCGTCCAATTCATATAACACTGTGACACTTGAAAACCCTATATATAGATAGGAGAATAACTCAAATATAGATGGGGGGACAACATCATACAGGACCTTGGTCAAATGAAGATAAAAAATTGGTTAACCTGTGTCCAGGATAGAGCAAAGTGGAAGGATGCCGTTGAGAAGGCATAAACCTCCAATTAAAGGAGGTTCAGCGCCTGAAGAAGAAGAAGAAGAAGAAGAAGAAGAAGATGGGAGAATAAGAGGGCTATTGAAATAAGTCTTCAAGAAGTAGGGTGGGAGAGCGTAGGTTCTGTTCTTCTGTCTCAGGATACGGACAAGTACCTGGCAGCTGTTGCCAGCAAGGTAGTGGATCATCAGTTTCCATGAAATGCGGTGGAATTTCTGAAATAACGTAGGAAATATTAGCTTCTAAGGAAGATTTTTTCCTTGGAGTTAATTAATTGTACGTTTGTTTATCCATATAACGAAGCATTTTGGATTTAGAGTGTGTACGTTATTAAAAGTTTATGAAATAAAGAAGTTAAACTTTTAAGTACGAAAGAAAAGCGTGAATGATAGAATTAAGTTTCCTAACACCAAATGAACACCGTATCACCGTTATATGGTTAATTAGTAATAACTATGTCCTAAGAAAAATTATTCTTGGGATAGAATGGAACTCGTAAATTTGTTTCATTGTCAAAACGGGAGTTCCTAGGAGTTAATAAGATACTACAGGCAGTTACGGCTGTTTTCTGACTTGATGAAGTGCAATACACGTAATACTGTTAGCTGAGTGTGAATATGAGGCGTGGCTATTAAGTTAAGAGACTGCCCCCGCAGCTCCTGACTTTGACCGTTGGTTACCAAAGTAGCTAAATACCGCTGAACGTTCCCCAATCGCGAGCCGCACCTCACTCCATTATGTTTAAGCACGGTCCATAAGCAAGTTTGTCATACATATTTTTTGAATTGCCGCGATTCTGCTTGAAATAAATTGTGATTAATTCCAGTGGAAATGTATACTCTTTAGGAGTACCAATTTCCATTCTTTATACTTTTCTGTTGTTAAGAGGTATCTCTAAAATGAATGACGAATCATTTGGCTATCATTTTAAGCACGTCCTTCGCTGGCTTAGAACCAACCGTCTTTATTATCTGCGAGCAATTAAGGTTCGGATGAGTCAATTCCCACAGCGAGCGGGAAGAAAGGATAAATTCGAAGGGTGGGGATGAAACAGGGTAGATGCATTACACTGATTCTACATAATGTTTCATGGAAAGGGGATGATGGAGTAATCATTTCTTAGGGTTCTCTTCCTTTAGCCCTAACCCCTTCTCACGTAGGGTAACAGGTGTGTTTGAACAGAGATCAGCACAAATTGTCTTCCTCGTATTTTCAGATGTGCTTGCTGACGAAGTGTATAGGGTGGGCTGAAGACAAAATGGCGAAATGTCAGGCAGCCTTAGGAATTCTTATTGTCTTGTGCATTTACTGTGAACTGCCTACCAAGTTGACGTGAATACGAGGTTGAACTTCGCTTGTAGTTCTAATTATTTCCAGAGTCTTTGCTTGGAATGAAAATTGAAAAGAAGAGGTTTGGGTTTTCCAAGCGCAGTGACAGACTTGTCTACCGGATAGTCAGGAGGATATTGGTAATTATATAAATGAAATAATATAATGAACAGATAATCGTGTAAAGTGTTCCGGCTGAAACTTTTACGATACATAATATACTTGCAAATATATTAAATTTGCATTACGCTTTCTTATACGCAATCGCAATCGTATTTGTGGGGTTAGCGTAACAGAGTAGCGACAGGCTTCATCATATTTCAATCGAAGGGCCATCCTCAGGCTGTACGACAGACACAGTTCAGCAGCAAGGTCAAACGATATGAATTACCAGATGTAAAATTCAACCTAGTGAGCAGCGTGCCATATGTTACGCGACCGCTATAAGACTACGTTTCATCTCATATTAATTTTCAGAATTTTGATGTTTTATGTGTAACGTAAATAGTAATTAAAAGATAACCACATGTAAATCCAAGTTCTTTCATATTTTGCGCTGATGGTTTCATTGCAAAATGAATTAAAATAATTGCGTTATAAAGAATAGTTACAAAATTCCAAAAATTAATTTGATGTTTTTCCTTAGGCGCGTTCGCAAAATTGCGAAAAGCGACAATTAGCTTCGTCATATCTGTGCATCGTCCGTCCGCCCTCATGGAATAACTCGGCTTATACTGGAAGGATTTTTTAAATGAAATTTGATGTTGCAACATTTTCGAAAAACTGTCGAGAGAATTCAAGTTTCATTAAAATCTGGCATGAATACGGGGTACTTTACATGAAGACCCATGTGCATTTATGATGGCATATTTCTGACTTCTTGTTATAACGAGAAATGTTTCAGATAGAAGATATAGGGAAAATTAAAACGCACATTTTGTGTTCAATTTTTTTCGGAAATCATGCCATTTATGAGAAAATGTGTAAAAATATTGTAACAGTGGGCAAAAAGACCTAGTAGTATGACGACCCGCGAAGCCTCTTGAAGTCAAAGCTGCCGGTATGTCAGAACCTTCCGTATGAGGAGACAGGACATTCTAGTGATATCCAGCACTGACTAGAAGAGCGAAGTTCTTTCGAGACGTGCAATACGCATTATGTAAGTCCAGCGGATAGCAAGAGGTGGACAGTCGTGTGACGGCGAGACAGCGTGTTGCGCGTAGTGGATAGTTTGTTTTGCAGACTTTGCAGAGTGAACGGGGTTGTGACTGCGGAACTGCATAGTTTAGAGTGAGTGGAGTAGTACATCTGTGGAGTACTGTGTTCGAGACCGGTGTCAGTGCTGTGAGCACCAGTAGGCAACAGAACTGAGAAAAGCTGTAGATAGGGCTTTGAGCCCGGAGTGCAGAATGTACGAGTCCAGGGTATTCTCTTGAAAGTGAATCTTGAAATTCTTGTGATTGTCCTGTTTCAGTTACTGGCTGTTTTAATTGTGGTAATTGTAGTGACAATCGACTGACTACGGGCTGGACGGTCGGGGATCGAATCCCAGTAGGAACGAGATTTTCCGCCCGTCCAGACCGGTTCTGGGGCCCACCCAGCCTCCTGTAAAATGGGTACTGGGTCTTCTCCGGGGGTAAAGTGCGGCCGGGGCGCGCTGCTGACCACTCACCCCCTTCTAGTGCCGCGGTCATGGAAGAGTAGAGCTATACCTCTACCCAAACTCTGGGCTACACCGGACCTGTAACGGTATCACTTTACCTTTTTAATTGTAGTGACAATAAACGCCGTTATTTGTTAAATCCTCAGGCCTATCTGTTACAATAAGGTACAGCCGGACAGGCCAAAGATGGCAATATAATGTAGCGCATGCGCATGGCACCCTGGATACCTAAGGCTGCAAACACACTCTCGGAATATGTAATGCTTATTGCGTATCCACTGAAACAATGGTTGCACGAATGCGCCCCAGTGTTACGTTATACTTACATTGTCTTTGTTGTTAAATACTCAGATCTGTCGCGAGTGGTGTTTTGAAAATAATCTAGTGTAATTTAGGATAACTAAAGGAAGTGACAAAGATGAAGGTAAAAGTTTAAACAGATTTATTTTTGCATTCTGTACTTAAAGCGAAGCCCTCCATTAGAATCTAAAATGGGTAGTCTACTTCATGAATATGATGATAAGATGATGATACGTGTTCTAGCACTGAGATTAAGTAATCAGCCTCTAATAAAGAAAAAAACCACTACACATGGTATTCATGCTGAGATTGTTTGAATTATGCTGACAGTGGTAGATACATGACCGCTGTAATGTCTCTGGGCAAATGTAGCCTTCCATTGTTGTTGAATGTTGATGAATTGATCTTATCTCCTCTCATCCCAGTGCTAACTTCGGTTTCAGAAAGGGGTGATATACAGTGGGAATTGTGGATTTCTCTGGAGCTTTTCTCGCTGTTCTTACTAATGTGCTCCTGCTTATCGATCAAAGATGAGGTAAGAGTTTTCCTGAAATCCGTTGCATACGGATATTTTGTGTCAGTACAATTTGACATGACACAGGCAAGATTTCAGTGTGGTAGGTCAAGTCGCAGAGAGTGACGTGTCTGATTTTCTGAAGGAGTTTTATCATTCATATCACATTTTTACCCGATTTTCCAGTGAATGATCTGAAAACACACCATTGCTGACTGATACCACTCAAAATTTGAAATTCTAAAACACGGTTTTAATCGTGTCTACTGCTTCCTTTCCGAAAGTAGATTGTAAGTCGTGGAAGGTAACAGTTTACCATAACTTGCAGCCTCATGAAATCACTTTACAGAGGAAACTGAGCCCAGTTTCTATTTGTGAAATGCTCTTCATACTGAGAGAAGCTACATTTTCGAAATATACAGCAAATGGTAGCAGAGTTTACTCTCTTTCCACATATCAGAGGAAATCCAACGTACTTGCTGTAGGCGTTATGTTAACTTTCACTGTGCCCAGTCCAGAAACTAATAATGTACTTTGGATATCCTAATTTGTACGATATGTGCTCTTTGTTTCCTTTATTTTTCCTTTCTTTCTTCCTTTGCTTCTTTCTTGCCCCTTTCTTTCTTTCTTTCTTTCCAAGTCAACATCTCTGTTTTGTAAATACATTAAATTTTGCCATTTCGTTAATAAAATTTGCACTTTTTCTCCAAGTATAGCCATTTCCCCCCACTTTATTGCTTACAATTCGTAAGGCTGTTGTTACATGATATATGACTTCGTGCAGGAAATGGGGCGAATTTTATCTGGTTCATTTTATCAAGCTTGAAGTGATTCATTGCTGGTCCTTATTACAACGGTAAGAACATGTGCAACTTAATACGTTAGCAAAATGTAAATGTCGGTAACAAAATGACGTAATGAAACGCATTTCTGTTTTTTTTGCACTTGGCGTTAATTATCGGCGTAATTCTCCAGAGCATTTTCGTTATCGGATGAGCAAGTGTTCTATAACCCTTCGTGGGGTGCGGTTTAGTGTCGCGTTTTTTTTTTTGCGCGGCAGCAAGAGGGAATGCAGTAGGAACCTTGATAAAGGAATGGTTCCGCTAGTTCAAACAACCTTGCAATTGCGTCACTCTGTGGCATCGAGCGGCTTGGAGCGTCTGACGCAATCACTACTGCTATAGCATTTACGGTTGCTTGTATCATGACTATAGCCTGCACTGTAGCTGCTTTTGGGACCCCTCATTTCTGCTCAGGGCAGCAGCAAGTTTTATCCTTGTTCTAAGCACTTGTGCTTTTTGACCCACAATGTGTGACCAGTATTTATTCGTTACGGAGAAATGCAGCTGGCGGTGTTTATATGTCACATAATAAAAGTTAATATTTTAAGAGTAAAGTGCATGAAGAATAAAATGTATTGAAGCGAGGAATCTCAAATTTTTAGCTTGCTTTCCAAATAACAATTTCGCCCACTCGTATAGAGCTAGTTAGGAATGTTAGGATACCGTGTCATCGTCGCACTTCTCATTTTTCTGCAATCGGTATCAAAACCTTGGCGGATGCGCGAAATTTTGACGTGGAAGTGACACCAGAAACACATGATGTAGAATTGTGGGAAGATGTGTAATAATATGTCTTTGAACTGTACGTAACTTTTATACAAGTATTTATTTCGTAGAATGTATAATAACAACCTGCCCGTCATGTGTCTTTTTCCCTTATTTTTATGTGAGATAACCATAATTGATCAGCCTTTGTAGCTAGGCATGTACAATTTATTACGAAGATAGATCACAAACATAAGTACATACAAAAAGTTAAACGTTGTTTCTGAGTCAAAAATGTAAACAGCGGATGTGGGGAATTTGTTGCGTTATACGACAAAATTAACGTAGTTCTGCCGTCTGTTTGACATTCTTGATTTATCTAATTTTGTATTCAGCAGATCAGATTTATTCTAAGAGTAAAGTAAGATTTTTTTCCTGTGAAACGAGACCTGAATGTATAGAGAATTGTTGTATTTTGTTCTTTGCTTTTCTTGGATTTTGCGCGGCGTAGATTGGTTTTTTGCTTACCGGCGTTTCAGGACAGCCCATCGGTCGGTAACCAACCACCAACGCAAGCTACGTAACGTCCGAGAAGACTGAAGACTTCAACCACACGGCTTCTGAATCTTGAAATTTCGGAAGTTTGTATTTCCTTAGAGGCGTGAATCCAATTTCAAAATATTACTCAGAGCAGGTTTGCTCATCGGGGGTGAATTAAAAAGGCGCCTGTATCGCATGTTGGAATCCTCCTCACAGATATTTTGTATGTAATCACCGTGTATCAATCATTGCCACAGTTAATCCCAGTTTGAGATTTTGTCAAGTGCTTCTTCTTACACCCCAAGCACATAAAACACTTCTTATGACAGAACCTGGAAAATGGGAAAATTTAGGAGATATAGAAGAAGACAGTCTGGGGGAAAAAATCGGCAGTAACTCCAAATAAATTAAGATGAATGGCCCGTTCATTGTTTTCACGAATGTGACCCAAGAAACGGTCGCCCGTCATATTACTCATCCCCGGATGTAGCTCTGTTTTGTTGATTTGACACAACCAACGCTTAAGCCCAAAGTACGTTACATTCTATCTAGTTCGCTCGACGGAGCAAAGACATTCATGAAAATCTCAGTCCCTCAGATAACGAAGAAATTGCAAGCCATTTGTGGAACCCAGAGTTTCATTACATGTTCACAAGAGCTCACCACTGGGGACTGTTTTGATCCAAACAAATTTACTCCACGTTTTCATACTCTATTTATTTAACGCTAGTTTCGGTATTGGATTCCCACCGAGACGCTTTTCTCTCACGTGGCTCCTTTCTTTCAGGTTGTCCGACTATTGGCAAGTAGGGTATAGTCTTAGGTTTAGCCGATATGAACCAGAACTAAATTCACTCTGCACGTATATATATAGTCCTGATTCCTAACCTTAAATGACGTGAAATCCTTTTAATAATTTGTTGTGCACTTCGTGAAAAGTGAAAGAAAAAGTAAACTCCAGCAGTCCATTCGTGCTTCCCGCTGATCCCCTGAGGTGTGTAGCAGACATAACCGGCGAATACGTCACAATAGTGTCGTGCTTGTTTGGTCCTTTATTTCTCGTCGGCTGCTCTGCGATATTCTGTGTAAAGAAATTAACTGTTCCAATGATATTTGTACTGTAATTACACAATTAATACAACGTGTACTTTGCTTTCAATACGATGCACTGAATTTAAATGTAATGAAAACTGACATGTACACATCAGCTGCTGTAAGCGTGGTGGTTGGATGGCAATGCTTTAAAGATCTTAATTTGCAACGTGCCATCTCTGATTATGTGTCAGACATTATCAGAGAGGGTTCTGACAATTGAAATCCTCAACGGTGTGAATGAACTATGTCAGTATACAGTATGGTATGTAACATGATGTGTTCGAATTCAGAGGCAAACGTTACTGTAATTGAACTCAGGTCCCTTCAAGAATTACAGAATGAAATCCTGCATTCTCGTGCCTGACGCGCTTGATATTGCACGCCAAAGACACGAGTAAAACGAGAGTTTGCTCGCATCTTTGATAGGCCTATGTTGCTGGTACTCGGAAGAGAAAGGAAAAGGTTCAGAACGTTTAAGCACTCAAATTCTCTCCTAATCAGGTTAAGCGTTGTTAAAAATTTTTATGGCTATTTTGTGTAAAAACAGTTGTTATTTTTTATGAGTGGTTGCTTAATGTGGTAAATTTCCTGTTAGTTTTTTCTTGCAGCTATGTCAATGCTTCACTGCATTCTAATGAAATCATTAAGAAAGACGGAGCAAGATTTTATAAAGTAAAAAAATTATGTCAATTTCACACGAATTTCATGATTAGATTAATATTTGAAATTATGACTTCCTAAGGAATGACCATAACATGTGGAAAGAAATTTGACACCCCTCTTATTCGAATGTTCCAAGAACTATTACGTACAAATTAGTCCCAGCTAGTTCTCACAACGGTATGTGGTACTGCACCTAACTTCAACAGCTCGGTTTCTCGGCTTCTGCTGTTGTCTTGTATCCCGAAAGAACACAAAGTTTCTGTCTCCCGCTTTAGACGAGGTAGTGACAAAGCAGTGGATTGTGACTGAGAACAACTCTTCTACCAGAGGCAAAAGACGTGTCTCCACAATATTTACACTCAACAACAGTAAATGTAATTAGTTATCCACATCAGACCGGAAGATAAATCTAGAATTTGCAAGAGTGCCATAATGATTTTTTCACGTGTTACGAAATTATTAACGCCAAAAATCTGCCCTTTTTCGGTGTAGAGAGTGCCGGTACGCTTAGTACCACTCGTCCACGCCCCTATTTGTACAACTGTCCGATTGGTTTCGAATTAGAAAGCACAGAGGTGAAATGCTTTCTAGTGGCATGTTTTTCGTGCCACTTTCATGAAAATATCAACTTCGTTGGTGATTGATTAAGGACATAGACGTGACAATAAAACACAGCCCATTTTCTTTCATAAACTTACATATAGACGACATAATTCATAACTTATGCAGTTAAGAGAACGTGTATAATTGCAGCAACTATTCCAAATATTGTTTTCACCAACGTCTGATTCAAACTCTGATTTGGAACACATCTGTTAGAAACAAACTTTACTGCTTTTTATATGAACAGATTGTTTCGCATAAGGCATGCCAAATTGTATGGTGTTATTTTATGAGTGCTATATACGCCCTACTAATCAACACGGAAATTAAGAGGGCATAAATCAAGAAGTGTAAATTAGTAATGGGCGCTAAAAAAGGGCGTAAAAAAGAACTATTTGTGTATATATATATATATATGTATATATATAACGTATTCAATACACAACAAATTGTAGGCTGTTATTTTGCCTTTTGTTTGACAATAAACACGAAAGTCTGACTACATATTCGTTTCACTTTGACCCAGACCGACAAATCGATACTGTATAAACACGACAACGGAAACGGCATGACTAAGGGAAGCGTGCAGTTTCGACCACCTCAATTGCAGCTCGCTGTCAGACCTGAAATGGTGATGGGGGAAATAAGTTACTGCCTCGTACTTGTTTCAGCAATACCACGAATTGAGAAATGTTTTACACACTTACTAAGGTCAGTCAATAGTACTATGATATTTTATCTTTCGGAAGGAGTAGACCTTATAGACGTCTAAGTGTGGAACTGCGAACTACTGTAGTATTGCCAGTGGATGTGTTAAAATGTTACCAGTATTGTCGAAACCCAATTCATAAGGAAGATAGGGAATATGTCCTGAAAATACATTAATAATTGTTCAACGAGATGCAACACAAAGCAGTCTATTTATTATTCTGCAAGTTCACTAAACATGTTTCGGGTGTCAACCACACCTATCATCAGGAGTACACAAAACTCTAACTACAGACTCCGGTACTCGTCATATTTTTTGTGCAGCTACCTCCCTCCAACGTGGCCAATTTGGCCACGTTGGAGGGAGGTAGCTGCACAGTAGCTGACCAGTACCGGAGTCTGTAGTTAGAGTTTTGTGAACTCTTGATGATAGGTGTGGTTGACACCCGAAACATGTATAGTGAACTTGCAGAATAATAAATAGACTACTTTGTGTTGCATCTCGTTGGACAATTATTAATATAGATCAGCGATGCACGGAACCATAAACATAAAATGTCTTGGGGGGAAAAAAATGCAATAGGTTCCTCATAAACGTTGCTACATATTTACCGAAAACACGGCCTTACATTTCAGAAAAGTAGATTTTATACTCGCCGTTGTGAGATTCGCACCCCTCACAGGAAAGATTCGGCTTCGTTTTCGGAGCAATACAAGTGTGAAGTGACATTAAATCAAGAAATTGCTTTCCGTGTCCATGTTTTTTTTTTGTCTCAGTGTCCTCTAGTGCCTCCCTCTCTTTTACTGTTTCTATTCTTTCCCTCCATATTGCCTATTTTCTCCTCTTATTCTTCCTGTATTATACCGTCCCAGACAATAGTGGGTTTAGAATTTGAAGGATTCATGTATCTTCAAACGAAATTTCTTGTTATTCATAATAGCAAACCAGTGTTAGAGCACTGTGCATTGTGTGAAGTATGTTCAGTATAATAATCGTTTCGGCAGGTCGGTCTGCTTCGTCTTCAGACAACGGAGCCTTTGACATTTACAGATATTTTTAAATCCCTTCATATATTTTACTTCCACTACAGTGACACCAAATATTGTTCGGGTGATAAAATCGAGAAGAATGAGGAGGGCGGGGCATGTAGCACGTATGGGGGAGAGGAGAGGTGTACACAGGGTTTTGGTGGGGAAACTGAGGAGAAGATACCACTTGGTAGCCTTGACGTAGATGGGAGGATAATATTAAAATGGATCTTCAGGAAGTGGGATGGGGGCATGGACTGGATTGATCTGTCTCAGGACAGTGACAGATGGCGGCCACTTATAAATGCGGTAATAAACCTGCGGGTTCCGTAACATACGGGGATTTTCTTGAATAATTGAGAACCGGTTATCTTCTCAAGAAGGACTTTGCTCCATGGAGTAATTAGGTAATTAATTAATTAAGTAAGTAATTATACAGTGACAGCAGTCGTCATGCGGTCTGAACCGGCATAATGGTAACCTTAATAATTGACAATTTGACTTCGCTTCTCACCGGTTTTAAGGTGATCAAATTAAAATATGTATGATAAGTGATGTTGCATTGATTTCCAACCTCGCGGATTGAAAATTATTTGCTACTCTACTTCATTGTGAATGGAGCGGTTGGGTTTTGCGTTCATGATATTTTGTGTCTGGAATTTTACCATAGGTTTTCATACACCTTTAATTCGCTGTTATTCTTTGCTCTGTGTAAAGATTAGTACCATGGGTCTTAGTTCTAACTAAAATGTGTCGTTACTCTGAAGGTGTGTGTTTAGTATTACAAATTTTAAGGTTTGGTATTTCTTATTATATCTGGTGAAAGTCGACACGTAATATTTGTATAAATTTTCTTGTCTTTGAATGAAATTTAACTACATTCAGTGGGCCTAGCAAAATATGTTTCAGAATTAATTATTACTGTAGCCTCGTGTCGGAAGTAGACACAGCTTCCGAAATATTTCCTGGTGTTCAACATGACGTTACGAAGGGGAAAGCTATATACTCGTTATTCACCTCAGGTTAAAAATTTTGAAGATATTCCTGTGGTTGGGAGGATAACATTAAAACATATTTATGGACGTAAATTTTATTGCAGAGAATTCAATTGTTTGGACCTCTTTTTGAATGGGTGGAATAGTGGATTCCTTCACAAAGGCTTTGTGTCCCTTTGTCCCACAGCTGGGAGGTTCTCAAGGAACGTCTAGAGCAATACCACATGCATAAATTTTTTTTATCGACTTTCGCTTTATGTATTGTTTTGTTTCCTTGCTAAATTACGCTTCATTCCCAGCCCAATCATATGTTTCATTTGGAGTTTTATCAACTTATCGCAATCAAGACAGAGCATTCCCATCTTACTACACGCAATGGCGTGACTGCTATGTGTTTGTCAGGAGACGGAGTAGAATTTTGGGCTAATATTGGTACAAATATGACTAAATCTCCCTGTGAATATCGTTATGTGGCAGCTTGTGAATTCTTCTTGTACTGGTGGATATCAGGCTGACAGTCTCTAAACTCAAATGGTCCGAAGCAACGGAGATAAGACAACACATTTGACGAAGGGTGGAATTTTTTGGGAAAGGGGTTTTGTGTTCATTAGTTTTTGACCCTTTTTCACATAAGTACTCTTTCATTATCCATCCAGTATTCGTTACGTTAGTGAACCTGGTCTGCTAAAATCATGGACTGTGTTTACTCTTGTAATAACCCAGTCACTAAGGCATTGCATGAAAAGAAAGCAAAGACTTCCCAGCTGCCTTTTTCCATAATATTTATGTAGAAAATTTTCTATATGTTTTTTATTTCTTCTGTGTTTAATCCAATTCTAATCGTTATTTGCTACCAAGCAAGAAGTTAAAATGTTAATACACTAGGATTTTATGTAGGTGTGTTACAAATAGAATATGAATGTAGTGGCTTTAATTAGTGCTTGAATAAGATATTAAAGCATAGCATAAAACAAACGGAAATTTGGTAACGAAAGCAGAATGGTTTAGTCATGACCGGAGTAGAAAATACTTCTTGACTGAATGTGCACCTAAAATGAAGGGTTTTCCTGTCTGAGAAGCATTTCTATAATGAAAAAACTATAATTTCAGGCGTCATTTCTGAAACGAACACGAAGCAATGTGAAAATCAGCCATTTGAAATCTTCCTTGATCGGTGAACAAAACGTCTTTAAGAAACAAAGCTTATATAGTGAATCGGTAGTTTGCTCAAGTTATGTGTGTTGGAAGTAATCGAAAAAGGAGGAATGCCAGTTGTTGACTGCAGCTAAAGAGATATATCGAAATAAGAAAATCCGTTTTCTAAACTTCAGCCTGTGTGCCTGAATCTGTAGATGTGTTCAAAAACCGAACAAATTTGTATGAACAACTTACATTGAAGACCAAGTAACCTGATGGTTACGAACTGGCAATATATGAAATTACTGACAGCAGTGGCATTGCTGAGAGAATGATATATTTTTTCGTTGCTTCTATAGTATCTCTCTTGTTCTGAGAAAATCTCTTCTGGGCACACTCAACAGTTGTAGGTCAAGGCAGTACGTTTATTCGAGAAGTCGGGGTCGGATTACCCAATGACGCAGCGTCATATACCAGCGGAAGTCATACTTTGGCATTAATTAATTCGAAACTCACTGAATGAAAACTATAGAAGCTTCGCAGGATAAGAAAGCTGTCTTCATTTTTGCTTTGCATGTTCTGTCTTGTGCAGTGTTGTTTGAAGTACAATAAAGCAAGTTCATTTACGTCATGTATGTCTGCAAATAAAACGTGTGTTGATAAAGGTGTGAGCCAATAAAGTCTGAAAAGTGTGATTCACAGTTTTAAGAAGTGTGAAAGGACCTGCTACATTTGACGAATTAATAATATCATATTTCTAGTAAATCACAATATTCAGTTGAAATCTTATCAGAGTGGACAATAACAGATAAGAAAAGATACCCTTTCAATACCACCCACACTAGCTAATTGTTGGGGGCTTCGAAAATCAAAGGGAACGAAAAATGTCAAACCCATTCCGAATTTGAAATAAATTTTCTACTAATCCGTGCAGAAATGAAGAAAGGATGTGGAAGAAAAACAGCTGTGGAGGTGAACATCTTTTATGCATAAATTGACCCGATACAGACACCAATCATTCATGACAGTGTTCCGTGATCTTTCGAATTTGTCACCTCTGTCGTCACACAGTCACAGAGTTTGGACATTTCGGGTTGTTACCTAATCTTTTTTCAACAGGGCATCCTAACTTGTTTTTCTTATAGTCCATATTGCATGGTTAGAGTCCACGGAGTAACACCAGTTGTATTTAGGACCGAATGCGATAAAGCGCTGGACTCCACACCGTACACACAAAAATTACTCTCTTTGACATCACGTCCAGACATTCAGCGGTGCTGATCCAGTCACATTCATTAGTGGGGTATCTTTTCCCGAGGTTTAAAGTGACTGGGGCGTCGAGCTGATATTTATACTGCCGAGGCTGACAATATTCCCAAGTTTATTTCCATTATTCATGTGTGACTTCATGCCGTGGTGTTTTGGCACATGTACATCTTTACTTTACCTTCGTAAGCATAGTGTCAAATGTGCGTCTTTATACGGCCAGTCGGTGCGACGTTTTGTTACTAATCGATTACATTTCGCTATTTTTAAGCCAGCAAGTTGATGAAAATTGTAACACTTCGGAATTGTGTTTGGGAGATGTCCGTGGATTACACCGAACACCGAACGCGAAATATTCTCACTGGTTTTTTGCGCCGTTTTCTTCAGTCGCTCCAGGCAAATCTCGGGTGGTACCTCAAAAGAGACAACAACCGCTTCCTTCCACATGCCAACCAGTACTTTAACACTACCCTTTTTCTATCACACACGTCTCTAAATTCTGAGTTACCCTCAGCATTGTTAAATAATGACTAAGTTATCTGCTTATAGTCGAAGGGTTAGGCCTGTTTTTGAATTACGGAGATAAACTTACTCAAGGTTCTCACAGAGATGCCAATGAAAATTCCTTGTTTTATGCAGTGTTACGCCCTTTTGACTGGTAAATAGTTACCAACGTTTCGAAGGAGCGTAGTGCCTCCTCTTCAGAATAAAGCGGTACAAAATATTACACTTTATGGACGGTCTGTCCCTGAAGTTGAGGCACTGCGCTCCTTCGAAACGTCGGTAACTACTTAAGGGTCGATAGGCTAACATCCCAGAAGGCTTGACTGTGTAAAACTTTATCCATCACTGAATGACATTTCTCTCTTCCCATTTCACGTAGCGCTTGTACAGTACGTACAAAACCCTTCAGTTCTGAGTGTGAATTATTCGTTTCGTTCGAAAGGTATATAGACTATGAAGCAAGGATCGTGACGTTCATTACGGTCCATAACCTATTCCGTACGGAGAATGGGGTGGATAATACGAGCAGGTAAAAAGGGATTTTCAGCCCTTTGTACACATAAATCAGCGAACTGAAAAACCTGATGACTTGTGCAGTGCACAGTAGCTGCTGCTATCTGTTGTTGCGTTTGCATCAGTCACCCTCCTCCACCGCACACTTACGTTGATTTATGATTCCATTGAATTCTGTCATGTATCTGTGATGACACTGTGGAAGCACGTGTTCTCCTGCTAACTTCTGCCGCACAATGGTTCTACTCGCGAGTTTACGTTGAGCAAATTCCGTCATTTTTTTTTCGAATGGCAGAGTTAGTAGTTATAATCGTAGCTGTGAGACCAGTTTTCTTGATTCTGGATTAGCGTCTCCAAAAACAGTTTCGTTGAGTAGACCTACGTGAAAATACGTAACTATTCCTTTCTGTCATCTCGACAACTTAATCATATTTGTGTCATTTCCAGTTCTGTGTCACATAACTAATGCAGTTGAGAGATTTTTTCATAAACGAAGAGAGAAGGAGATCGAACGGTATCGGTGTTGGTGGCACTGCATTTTCGTTGTGCGTCAGAACTTTGCGCCGACATGTTACCAATTTTCAGCACATAAAAAAAAAAAGTTTTCCGTTACAGTGGCGGATCTCGCATTTTTGCCCTAAATCTTCGCACGGTGGTGCAGATTATACAAATTCTTGTACTAACGCCTGATTAAGCTGTGCCACAGCAGCATTTTTTTTAACCTCCACGTGTGTAGATTTGCACCTTTGTACAAATATTAGGATGCCGAGGGGAATATTCGGACCAAACAAGAAGGAAAGAACCGGAGGGTAGAGAGACTTGTATAATAAGGCCGTTCGTAATGTTTACGGTGTTATTTACCAAATATTACGGAGTGGCTGAATCAAGGAGGAGATGGCGGTTTATGTAACACGCGTGGAGAGAATAAAATAATAACCTTTGAGAAGAGAGCACTTGAAGTAATCTAGGCGTATATGGGGTATAATATTCAAGTAAGTTATGCAAAAACGAGTTACGAAGATACGGACTGTTGTCATTTGGCCGTAAGTAGGACCCAGTTTCTGTGTCTTTTGAGTACGAAGGAACCTTAGAATTCCATAAAATGTGAGGATTTTCTTGACTAGCTGTGGGGGTATTATCTTTTTGAGGACACACACACACGCGCGCGCACGCACGCACGCACGCACGCATGCATATATGTAATGTAATGAATGCATGTATTTTCTTATGTTCCGTACGTTTATGTGTTTAGAACTTTGTGTTGTTTAAATGCTGAAAGAGAATGGCCGACTTGGTGACTGAGGGCTGGAATATACCCAAAAACAACCCTCTCTCAGATTGTGGGTGGAGTCCACACAAATGAACGCACGCACTTGGTCGAAGGGGAGAAAGAGGGGTCAAACGGACTTGTTTTCTGCCTGGGACTGTGTACATCCCGTCGTCTCGTAAACGTTATGCTGTACCGAGTTTTGAAATAGAAGTAATCTTACCGCCTTCTCGTTTTCTATGCTTGCCAATGCCAAAACTCGTGGCACGAATTCCATCTTCCCCTGTTTCTCCTACCAAGGTATCGGAATTAATTAGTACGACGTTCCCTTCTCCTGTCCGCTTCATTCTGCCTTTGGTTCAAGATAAATTTATATACATACATACATACACACATAGTCCATATGTGCTGTATGTGTGGGTATATGTATATCGCACGTTTTTTCAGTATTTCACTTTAATACCTAAACGATTAAGTAGTTATGATACAAAATAGTTATCAGATGTACACTGATTGGCTTCAGAAAACTTATCGTTGAAAGGATATTCGCTTCAAAGCTCTATTTTTGCATGAGATTACGTTCATTTGTATACAGGCGTGACGTTATTTTAGATTTGACTGTAGAGCCTGAAATTTTTTTCAAAATAGGGTAAAGTGGGGGTTACAATGACTGTGCTTGAATGAAACAAGCAAGGGATTTTGGTGGACATATCGCCCAAAAAATCGTTTGCTTTGGAGATGCATTTTTTTTCTATTAAAATGTAAGAGAAAAGTAAAATAAAGTTCAGCTGAAAGTAATTTTTGTGTGTATCATATAGTGTAAAATTGTTTTGAAGAAAAATCCTTTTAGTTATAGCTGTGTGTCTGCACAGCTCTCTGATTTTTGTGTTGGCGATGTTAGCTAGTTATAGAGATTCACTCAATCGGTTACTGAGATTTGGTAATTATGTGCCCAGTTCTTTCTTATCCATCTGATTATTAGGAATCCTACTCTTCTCTTGTAGATAGGATTCCCTGGTACGTGCGCGCTTCGGGCTGTCTCACTTCTATCACGAATTACATCATATGTTCAGACACTTGTCGTATTCACATTATGCTTCACGCAACATTTGTTATCGCATCCATAACACAGTTACCATGACGATACCAAAGCTCCGACTACATAAACAAAGCAGTTTCGTGTACAGGTGTGGTAACTAGCAGCGTTCCACGAAGAAGCTACGCAGTGGGTACTGTGCGTTATGGCACATTGCGATTGTGAACTGACTCAGTATTGGACGTTGTATATCTAATCTTCTTTTGGTTATACAAACATGTTTCGGAAACTAATTTTGTTTCAGTCGTCAGGTTAAAATAGAACGTACTAGGATGGGTCCGTTAGACGCAACTATTATCTGTATCAGGAGACAAACTTCGCTCGAGCTTTCATACCCAACACTGTTTCCGTTTGCATATTACGAAGGAAATGGAACCAGTTTTATAAACGCCGTGTTTCGGTCAGCATTACAAGACTGTGGCATATGTGCAGTACGTGGTATGGCCAGTGAGACAGTTCAGTGCGCACCGTTGTCACAGTACTTCAGATTAAATGGAGATTTTTTGTCGAATTATTTGTCCTTATAGAGGTGAGATTAGTTTAAAATGACGGAGAATCAAGATTATGGGGCACGTGAAGGTCCGAGTAGTTCGTGCCGTACGAGTTAGAAATTGGTAATGGTATAATGTCTCCGGACATAAATGTTGCCTTCCTCTGAGTTGTAAATCTGAGGTTCCGTTTTTTCCATAAAATGAAGGAAAAAATAAAAGAAAATCTAATTAAATTCTGTGCTGTGTGTATGTGTTCCAACTTCTGAACCAGGCAACTGGCTCGTACTTGATGTTCCTGGCAACCAGTGACACCAGACTGCCGCACTCACGAACTTCTGAGGGTCGAGGAATACCAGTACCGCTGGCATTAGAATCCAGAAATAACGTATGTTTATCGATCGTTGAAAAATATTTTGTAACATAATATTTTTAAAACTTAATATAACAATATGGCGGTTGTGCGAATAATTTGCATTTTGGTTGAGTGACTAGAAGTCATGCATCATTTTCGACGGTCTGTGGTTGAAACCCAGCGGCCGGTTATACTGGTTGAGATTTTATTGTGGTCTTATTCACTGCCGGGAAAGTATATCAGCTTAGGCTACGACCACTTTATTTCTTATTCTTTCCAAGTTATAACTCACCAGTCCTGAAAGACGGAGGTATTTAATCCGAGCAGCTAACGTCTTCATTAAGTTTTTTATTAAGTCCACCGCCTTTACACAACGTATATTGTTGGCTAATGTTTAGTTAAACAAGCTTGTTTAACTAAACATTAGCCAACAATATATGTTGTGTAAAGACGGTGGACTTAATTAAAAACTTGGTATATATACACAACGGGATGGAAACACTTCAATTCAATTTAACGTCTTCATTAAATAAGCAACAAATAAATTTATTGATAAGCTTGAGATTCCTTGGCGATAGTCAATAAAGACTAGCAGCTGGGTGGCATAAGATTCGACACGGAAGTACGTGATACACAGCCCACCAATTTTACATAAATTAGACTGTCGTTTATAAGTCACGAGTTACAAAGTTGGAGATGTTGGGAATCTTTGTTTTTGTACTCGACTGACGTGACGCTGCGACGTGTGTGATTCTCAAAGCGGTATTTCGTCCGTTCCAAGCGTTGGTAACTACTTACTAACTGCTGCTTACTGATACTACTACCACTACTAATAGTACTAGCAGTGGTGGTACATTTTCGTTGCTGCTATCATTGGTAGATATCTCTGTTTTTCGTAATATCTTGTTTTCTTTGTTGGTAACAATTTCCGCCAGTATTAATCTTTTCTCCTCCTTTGCTGCTAGATGCTCCATCTTTCCTTGTTCCTAGATACTTTTGGACGCTTAATTTATGGGTTTTCTTTGATGTCATATATTTCCTTATGTTTCAACTTTCCTTTTCCTTTATTGCTGAATATAAATTTGATGTGAGTTACGTTTTGGTAGCCTGCAGACTTTCCCAGACGCTGTTGCAGTATTCCGAGAAGTGATTAATGAAGATAAATGACAAAGAAAATGATGAGATGAAAGATTGGAAGGACGCAGACTCATCCTTGTCGGCTATCCTCAGGAGTACTCTCGGTTTAGCTGTTATGTTTTCATGAAAGTTTGTGTTCATTATAAGCTTAAATAGTTTAAGTTTGTACATTTTCCGAATTTCTGCTTTATTCTTTCTATCAGTGCTTGGTCCCTGTGATGAAAAATAAAGCGTTTTGATCTATCGAGGAATATTAGTATTGACTACGTAGGTTACAAAAATATTTCCAGCTCCTTCTTCAAGGTTAAATCCGTGACATATACAGACTAAATTATTACGGATTATTATTCTTGATTTCCACGTGATGGCGTACCTACTCGTCACGTGTTCGGGGCTCTGCTGTTAGTAGAGAAAGATTTTGAAACCAGGCACTCGCATCCTAAATTTGCAAGAACAACTTCAACGTCGTGTTTTCATCTACGTCTAAGCCTCCTAAGAAGTCTGTTCCTTTCAGCTCATCCGATCAAACATTTGAAGAAAATGTTCATCTACCCCACTTTTCCTTGTATATGTGTATTTTTGCGTCAGCTCAAATAGCAAAGTTTTGGATTCAAAGACGAGAAACTGGGTCGAAGGACTTCGATTATAGCGATGTCGACGGAATAGCAGAGTCGTGACTTCTCTGAAGGGGAGCGATGGAATGGCTCTTGATATTTAAATTCTACTTGAGCAGCGACTGCCTATACATGTCGTGGGACATTCAGTCGATCCCAGATAGCGGCATAGAAAAATGTACCTCTCGAGGTTACCTGTCTCTTTCTACCCCACTCTTTATAGTCGTCGTCGTCATCAGCATCATCATCATCATTTTCATCATATTCTACGAATCGGATATACACGTACTTCCTGTTTCGGTTTAAGACTCCTGCGGCCCTGCCTTATGTTTTTAATGACTTCTGCGAGTTAAGAAACGAAACCCATACACACGCTTCTTGCAGCAAGTAGGATTATTGATTAAAATAGACGGTGAGATGATTTTTGTTGATTGTTGCAACCGAGTGTGTAACTTGTTCTATCAATGTACTAGGCGATTGTTGGTTTTGACTGAGAAATAAGTACTGAGGACAGTGTGTAGACCCACGTTAGAAGATTTGTCAGGAAGGTATAGAACATTTATCTTAGTAATTAACCAACTTGATGCACAAAATTTTTGTTTTACAATAAGTTTATTTCATGCCTCTACATGTTTCGAGCAACATGTGCTCATCACTAGTAGGTCAAAATTGTATTATTATGAAATAAACTTATTGTAAAACAAAAATATTGTGCATCAAGTTGGTTAATTACTACGCTAAATACACTGAGATGCACGGTCAGCAAAACATAAAAATTTGGTATAGAACGTTGTTTGACGAGGAGGTTCATAATTATGTGGTCGTTGACTGAAGAGTAGCGAAATAGGTGGGACTCCACGAACTTGAGTGACTGAGTGACGGAATATATCTTAAACGAAAAAGCAGTTGAACAGACACAATCATATGAGGGTTAATTTGTTGAAACGAGACTGTAAATAATTTGACTGTTTATTCTGGTTCAGAATTGGTTCTAGAGGTGTCCATTCTTGAATACAAATTAACTTTCAAATTATTTAAAAGCGCGAAATTTCTCGGCGCCTTGTGTAAGTATGAACACTTATAACGAGATAATGAACCGTGGTTTTATTTCCTCTTACGTACCAGTAAGTTAGTCGAATGTGTACCTCTGGCACCACGCGCCATATGTGTGGTGCCAGAGGTACATAAAACGGGTGCTTTCCCTTTCATATTGAATGTTGAATTCGTAATAATTGCCAGAAATTGATTCAAGAACGCATGCAAGATAAAGTTGAAGGCAGTACTCCACAGTTTATTTTCTGTTGATGATGGCAGCATGTTCTGTAATATAGGACGACATTGACAAGCATAATATTAATAATGTTTTGGAAGATTCAAGTCTTTGAGAAATTGCGTCGCTTCTACCTTCACCGCTGTGAGAACTCAAAATCTTGCAAAGTTATTTTTTTGTTTTTATTTACTTTTTTTTAAAATCGAATACAACATAAATATCCAATCAGATATGCGTTTTTAAATAATTTGGCTTATGGGGAGAATGTTGAGGTCTCTCATTTGGCTGGTAGTATTAATTTTCCTGTGGCGCTGCGGCAGAAAGAGGGCCATGGCCTCCTCATGCTTGAGGTTTCTTGATCACACACAGTGACCCACCACAGTCGGTAAGATTCCTCTGGACGATCGATCAGTTCGTCGCAGAGACCTCTACCTGACAACGCACAACACTCACAACAGACAAACCTCCATTTTCCCGGCGGGATTCGAACCCAACATGTCAGCAGGCGAGCGGCCACTGGGGTCAGCTGATGGTGTTATATGTGTTTCAGTACTGGTGTGACTAGTGTGTATAACAACTGACCTCGTGAAATATTTAAAAATAAGTGTACAGCGTATATACAGTATGAAGCAGTCAAGCACTGTGTGACCTTGTGACCTTAATATGTTACAGTTCATTGATCTTATTAAAGTCTAGTTTCATACATAAACGATGATGATGATGATTGTCACAATAACGGTTGATAATTCTACTACTTATGTATTATTCCACGATGCATTTGAATTTAATCGTTCTGATTCGTTATTAAATTTGTCCTACCTGCTGCGTCATCGCTAATTTGACCTTTGATATGGCAACATGACGGTGATGTCCTGGAATCAATTCAGCGCAAAATGTCACGACATCAGAATGCTGCATGGACCGTCGTCTAATGATAAATAACTATGTTCAGTCATCAGTCATCAGCAGCTCTGTCAGCTCCGCCATGTCCCCCTCCCCACCTTCTGTGAGCTCTTCTCTCTTTCTTGCAAACTAGATTTATAACGCTCTACCCTCTGTCCACCAGTGAGTGTAGCTGTACTGGACCAGTGCTTGCATGAACAAGCGGGCGTGACTCCAGCTGCTGCGGACGCACGTCGCATAGCATAGGATTCTTCACAGCCTCTCGTTAATTATTTCTATCCTCATCTTCACGTGGTAGACCCTGCTTTAATAAATTAAGATCTGACAACCGAGTTATGGCTGTATTGTATTTTATGTGATGAATATGGATCTGCTTAATCCAAGAAACCCAACCATGGCTGTGTAACTGCTGTAGCTACTCTCAGATTCAGAGGATCCCACACCATAACTGTGTAACTTGTATGTTGCTTTTGAAGCGCCGTTCTCACATCACCTTGTGATAGTATAAATATTACGGTTAGTTTAGAGGAACTGCCATTACCTGATTTGAAAAGAAGGAAGTCTGGAGGTCTAAAAGGATTATTTTTAGGGTGTGGAGAAATTACGGTTATTGTGTTTGTCGAAATGTGGCATTGTTAGTACAATTTTTCTAATTTGGAAATGGCAAAAAAGGCATTTTTCATTTCTGTCTTTCTTTCCATTTTAATTGCACGGCGCAGTTTAGAGAAACTGAGGGCTGCAAACTGGTAACGTTGAAACATATTTCTTTAAGTATTCCTCACATCAAATATTATTTTCCTCAAATAAGATTATTAGGTCTTAACGAATCCGAAAAATGCTGAGTAATGTATATTTAATGCATGTGGCAGATAATTTATAGGCGAGACTTGTAGAGAAAATTAATAAATTTGGATTTAGGCTTTATGGGAACTTTCGATTTATTTGACTCACACCAGTCACTCTTAGATCCGACCAGCGTGTTGTTGTGTAGGGTGGATATTTCGAATTTAATCTTAAAGGGTTGTTTACGAAACTGAAACATTAGGACACGTCAGACACGCCTTCAAAAGTACTCTTTAAATTCACAAATTTTGTTCAAAAGCACCAGAAACACTTGGCATATATTTTACATTCATTGTTCCGTGCATTATTATAATTGTTTAAAAAAATAACCAACATGATGACACTTGTGGACTATCCTTTATTTTCAGGGGTAGTCGTCGGGGAACAGAACACGTAGGAGAACGGGAGGGTTACAGCAAAAGATTACACACTATGCCAGAGGCTGACTGTACAGGGAAAAATGAACTCCTGATGATGAGCTTCCCGAAAGCCGAAACATGTAGAGAATGAATGACGACTACCCCTGAAAATAAAGGATAGTCCACAAGTGTCATCGTGTTGGTTATTTTTTTAAACTTGGCATATACTTTGACTTCAAAACAGCTCGTAGTGCCGTGCCACTGAACTGGACTCTGATAATAGCTTAAGGAATTTGCAGTGCCCTTCATTATCCACAGATGTTTTGTTTTTACCAAAGGGCCTGGTTCAGTAGTGAATTAGATTTATATTCGGTTAACTCCCGGATTCTGAATGTTCTTGCCAGCTGCCTACATTAGTTGTAGTTTTCTTCAGTTTTCTCTTTTCAGGTGAGTAACCGAACAGGTCCGATCTTTTCAAATTATAAGATATCCATAAATTATTGTGTTTCCATGAAGCCATTCGTTGCCAGATAAAGTACATAGTTGCATTTATGTGTCTCGGTAGCCTCAGAATAAATTAGTTTTGATTTCTGAGTACATGACAGTAGCCCTAAGCTGTCACGTTTGAGAAATCGCGCCGTCTTCCGGAACAAACATGCTGGCTGCCGTACGCATGTGATCCGACGTGGTTCGAGAAACGGACTTAAGAAGGAAGTGACGAAGGCAATCCTGAAATCGAATCGTTAGTAGATATTCGTCACTTGTCCGTATAAGCGTGACAACGGCGACACATTGCCCTCATGATACTGGCTGAATCCGGAAAAATAAAGAAATAAAAAACCTGAAAGGCCGGGCACACTGTTCGACGAACCCGTCTAGGGAATCCTGTGCTCACGGCTGCGTCACACAAAGGCGAGCATCTACATCATAGGGATTCGCGACAGTTAAAGCACCACCGATTATTTAACATTAATCTATCTGCGCTTAAGTTAATATGAGTCAGCTCCGATACCTGTCTGTACTTCTGGAGTTTGATACCAGGTAGGGGTGAGAATTTCTTTTCGCCGTCACTTGTATCCTATATAAACAGACCGTCTACAGGGTCCACGCAGCGTCCTATTCAAGGAGGCTGGCCCTAGTGACGTCGTGAAGTAGATTATTTAGCAGTATCCAGTGCTGTGGATTACAATAAATGGTTAGTGGCGTGATGTTATTTATAATGACAACTTTAACTTTACCTTTCATTTTTCAACGAAGTTGTGAGAAAGTGCAGATTTGTACCCAGTCCCTTCCACTTAATGAAGTAATTACATCGTGCAGGACTTTTCTTGTACACTTGATGATTACTCTGCTTGTAAAAGAAAAATTTTCCATGCTTTTATGGAACACACAATTTCATTATCGTGTTGACGAGCCTGCCAGTAGATCTACGTAATGTGAATGATGCCATCCCGTTGTGTACGTATAACTAATTTATTGTAATGTGTTTACATTAAACTTTAAGCTTAAAGTTTAATGTAAACAATGGGATCCCATCGGTAAAACTAATGAATGTACCTTAATTAAAACTATTTCTTAGTTGGCCTGATGATGGCCGGGTAACGGCCGAAACATGTAGCTGAGCTTAACCAGTTGTAAAATTACAACTGTTTTATGTGTTGCGTAACGACGGCACATTACAATAAAGTAGATCTACGTAATATATAGATACAGTTGTGTGGCGTCCTCGTGTTAACTTTGTGTACTTAAGAAGATGTATTTTAATATTATTCTCTCATAAACGTCTAGGTCTCCGCAGTATTTTATTTTATTTACGTTTTCGGACCAAATTACTGCACTTATTTATCATCGTCTGCATGAGTGATAATGCGAAACGTGTCTTTTTGTACGGCACAATTAACAGTCATCCAAATATAAACCCGGTGTTATTAACAAATTTTTATTTACTTTACATGTTTCCGCAAAACTTTTCACATTTAGGGATGTACTTCTTAGAATAAAGTAAGAATTTTGACAGAACATGGTTTTATCATATCTGCTGGGCCCTCCATTTGTGACGTAATTATATCCAGTACATTTATGACGTAGCTTTTTATAAGAATTTTATGAGATTATTAGACTCATATGTAATTTAAGTAATCATGTTTACCGAATATGTCAGCTGTTATTTCAGGTTTTCTCTTTGGTCCTCTCTGAGTAAAAATTTTCTGCATTACATCACTTTTTTCCCCCAGATGTTTTGAACAAATCATTACTGCCTAGCTGCCCGAATATTGGTAAGCTAAGCGTAAAGAATGAATTGCGTTCGCTCTTTTTATGTGCCTACATTAATGCCAGTTTGGTATAACATTTTTTTCCATGTGTGGGAAAGATGGAAACCTCTGAAATCGTCGCACTTTTTCCACACACGAAGAGAAAAAGTAAATTAATGTTTTGTGTAATTTGAACAGAAAAATGTTCCGTAAAATCTCCTGGGTTTCTGGGGTGTGCCATGCAATAAGAGCTTTAGAAATAAGTGATAATTTTTATGGAAATCTGTAGAAAGCCATTTCATTTTTAGTCGTCATAATGTTACATTATTAAATTCCCAGCATGTATGGAGAAACTTGTTGACAGTCTGTTATTATGAGGTTCGAGCAGGAGTAGCGACTGCATAAAGAAGTATACAGTACCGAAAAATACATATCCCTAGTGCTGACCATTTTTTTAAAAATGAGAGTAGCAAAATTGTGACATTAAAAGTCCTACATTTTCTTTTCGTTTTGATTAAATAATTAAAAATTCATTGTTTCACGAGACGTGATGTAAGCTTTAAGGGATTTTTTTTCCGAGAATTGTCCGAAGTTTGCGGCCCGTTTACTGCCACTAAAATGTTTCGTTTAAAACTGAACTGAAAGTCTCATATAAGTGAAAGTATATATATATATATATATATATATATATATATATATATAGGGGCTGTGTGGGTATTCTCGCCACGATACAAAAAGAGAGGGTCGTGTGGGTGAAAGAATAAAAATATAGACACCCT
>Ga0123352_10001644_pt1 | contig 30067 bp, 26 predicted proteins | sample TergutLab28metaG_FD_89700 | JGI IMG/M metagenome (GOLD analysis project Ga0123352, IMG submission 89700) | Labiotermes labralis P1 segment gut microbial communities from Petit-Saut dam, French Guiana - Lab288 P1 | ecosystem: Host-associated > Arthropoda: Insects > Digestive system > Gut ...
TAACTTCATTTACACAACTTTTTGGCTATGGATTGGGATTTTTTAAAGGAATATTTATGACTAAATGATAACTGATTTTAAGTTAGTTCAAGTTTTCAGGAATAAATTCCAAAAATATCGCAACTTTTTTGGAATTTATTCCGCAAAAGTTGTGATTTTTCCGTTTTATTTCAAACTCAAATACCTTTCCGCTTCAATCGCGGCTTTGCAACCGCTTGCAGCAGCGGTAATTGCTTGACGGTAATTCGGGTCGGCAACATCGCCGGCAGCAAATACGCCCGAAATTTTGGTTTTCGGCGTTCCGATTTCGGTAACGAGATAGCCGTTTTCGTCTGTTTCGAGCCATTCGGCGAAAATTTCCGTGTTCGGGTGATGTCCGATAGCGAGAAACAAACCATCAATCGCAATTTGAACATTTTCGGCTTCGCCATTGGCTTTTTGTTTCACTAAATTTGCGCCTTCTACAACATTTTCGCCGAAAAGTCCGCGAACTTGATGCTCGAAAAGAATTTCGATATTCGGAATTTCCTGAACACGTTTTTGCATCACTTTTGATGCGCGCAAATGGTTTTTGCGCACAATCATATAGACTTTTTCTGCCAAATTCGAGAGATAAATCGCGTCCTCGCAAGCTGTGTCGCCGCCGCCAACTACGGCAACTTTTTTCTTTCTGTAAAAAAATCCATCGCAAGTAGCACAAGCCGAAACACCCGAACCTGCGTATTTTTGTTCGTCGGGAAGTCCGAGATATTTTGCCGTTGCGCCGGTGGCGATGATTACGGTTTCGGCTTTGACGATTTCTTTTTGGTCAATCGTGATTTTGTACGGCGCGTTGGAAAAATCGACTTTTGTAACAATTCCGGCGCGTATATCCGCACCGCAATTCACGGCTTGCAGGCGAAAATCCTCCATCATTTGAAATCCGTCAATTCCGTTGGGATAACCGGGGAAATTTTCTACTTCGGTCGTTGTTGTCAGTTGTCCGCCCGGCTGAACGCCCGAATACAAAACAGGCGATAAATTGGCTCGCCCCGCATAAATCGCTGCTGTGTAACCTGCCGGTCCTGAGCCGATGATTAGGCATTTTATTTTTTCCATATTTTTATTTTTTTGGCACGCAGATAACGCAGATTTTTATGATTTACGCAGATTTCAAATTATCATTTTATCATTTTTCGTACTTTCGCGCTCTTATCTCAAATCATTCACAAATACATCTTGATAGTTTCGTTTATCGAACACAAAAGCACTGTCAGGAATATTCACACCTCGCTGAAAACGGTTGAAAATAATCAGCACCGAAAATCCTTGATTGCTGTCCAAACGAATTGAGGACAAATTTCTTGTACTTCTGTTTATTTGCACAAATATTCTGTTGAAATCTGTTGCGCCAAACGGCGTCATTTCAATGATATGATTTTCTGTTGCGTGACTGTTATCTGCCGAAAAACGTATCGAACTTTTATTTTGATATTCGCGCAAAATGGTAATCGGATTAATTTCTGCCAATTCGGCACTCGTCGGCTCGGTAATATTCACTTCATTGATTACAACCATATAAGTCCACTGCGTTTTTCCGTCGAAAAAAACGTGAATATCGTCCATAATCAGCGAAAAACGATTTCCTCTCATTCGGAAAACTCCAATATCAATTTGAATAGGATTGTTGTGTTCGTCAAATACCGCCATCTCAAAATCGGCTTGAACGGCGGTTTGTTCCACCGAACGGATAAAATCGGCGATTATTTGCTCGGCTTGTCGGTCGGATTGAGCAAAAAGAGCCGTCGAAAATGCCGTGAAAAACAGCAAGCAATAAATTATTTTTTGTTTCATACTAAAATATTGTATTTGAAAATTTGCAAAAAAACTTTTCTGCAATTAATATGCCATTTCTACAAATTTTTCAGAATTTTCTCCAAACTGTATTCGTCCATAATCAACACTTGGCGCGGTTTACTTCCGTCTGCCGAACCGATAATTCCTGCGGCTTCAAGCTGGTCAACAATGCGACCGGCGCGGTTGTAGCCAATCGAAAATTTGCGCTGAATTGACGAAGTTGAGCCTTGTTGCGAAGCAACAATCAGTCGCGCGGCATCGTCAAAAAGCGGGTCGCGCTTGCTCATATCGACCGAACTTGCATCAAAATCGCTTTCCGAATGTACTTCGGGCAGATAGACCGGCGTCGGGAAAAGTCCTTGTTCCTTGACAAAATTCACAATATATTCCACTTCGGGCGTATCGACAAACGCGCACTGAACACGAGTAAGCTCACTTCCTTGCGAAAAAAGCATGTCGCCTCGCCCGACAAGTTGTTGCGCACCCGACGCATCAAGAATGGTGCGCGAATCAATCATCGAAGTTACGCGGAAAGCAACGCGAGCAGGAAAATTCGCCTTGATAATTCCTGTAATAATATTGACCGACGGTCGCTGTGTGGCGATAATCATATGAATACCAACGGCTCGCGCTAATTGTGCGATACGCGCAATCGGCATTTCAACTTCTTTTCCTGCGGTCATAATCAAATCGCCAAACTCATCGACAATTACCACAATATAAGGCAAAAATCGGTGTCCTTTTTCGGGATTTAATTGTCGAATAGAAAATTTTTCGTTGTATTCCTTAATATTTCGCGTGTGTGCTTTTTTGAGCAAGTCGTAGCGGTCGTCCATTTCTTTGCAAAGCGAAGTGAGCGTTTGCACCACTTTGCTCGTGTCGGTGATGATTGCTTCTTTTTCGTCGGGCAATTTTGCCAAGAAATATTTTTCGATACCTTCGTAAATATTAAATTCTACTTTTTTCGGGTCGATAAGCACGAGTTTGAGTTCCGAAGGGTGTTTTTTGTACAAAAGCGAAGTGATAATCGCATTCAATCCAACCGATTTTCCTTGTCCTGTCGCACCTGCAACAAGCAAGTGAGGCATTTTTACCAAATCGACCATAAAATTTTCGTTGGTAATCGTGCGACCAAACACAACAGGCAATTCAAATTTCGATTCTTGAAATTTTTTCGAGGCAATAACCGAGTGCATTGACACGATTTGTGCATCATTATTCGGAACTTCGATACCGATTGTGCCTTTGCCCGGAATTGGCGCAATGATACGAATTCCGCGCGCGGCGAGGCTCAACATAATATCATCCTCCAAATTTCGGATTTTTGAAATGCGAATTCCTGCTTTCGGTACAATTTCGTACAGCGTAATAGTTGGTCCGACGGTGGCTTTTATCGAATCAATCTCAATGCCGTAATTTTGCAACGTGGAAATAATTTTATCTTTATTGGCGTTTTGTTCTGCCATATCGATATGCGGATTGTTCTCATTATCATAGACTTTGAGCAAATCCATTGTCGGATAACGATAACGCGAAAGTTCGAGTTTCGGGTCGTAACGCTCAAAAACTTTTTCGTCGGTCGAAATTTCCTCACCTTTCGTTTCCTCTATATCAAGTTCAATTTCAAAACTTTCCGCTTTCGGCTCGATAATTTCGTCTGCTTCCATCGGTTTTTTGACAATAAAATCGGCATCGTCATCGTTTGTGCTCACAATCCATTCCTCAGGCACAATTTCCGTTCCGATTGCTACGGCGAGCTCATCGTCTTGACCGATTTTTTCCACTTTCGGTTTGTGTGTGAAAAGGCTTTTGATAAACGGAATGGTCGATTTGAACGAAATTACGCAATAAACAAGCATCGCGGCGAGCAAAAGCAGTAAAGTTCCCGCATTTCCGATGTACGAAGCGAGCCAAGTGCTGATAAAAATTCCGTGTCCGCCGCCGGGCGCGAAAAATAAAATGTCTTTCACAAACGGCGAAACGGCAAATCCCAAAAATACCGAAGTCCAAACGAGCCAAAACGCGCAGTGAAAAAATGTTTTTGCCGGCGAAGCAATGCGAACATTCATCAAACGAAACGCGACAACCGTGAAAAACCAAAGCACGGCAAACGACGAAAGTCCAAACCAACGATTGATAAACATTTCGGCAGTGTACGAACCGCCAACCGAAGCCCAATTTTGAACGTCTGTGCGCGTGAGATTTAACTCGCTCCAAGTCATATTCAGTTTGCTTTGGTCGGCAGCGCCGGTAAAAAAGTACGAAATAAACGACAGCGCAACGTATATCACGGCAATAAAAAGGAACAAACCGAGAATGAATTTTGTACGTTCGTCGGTGATAAATTCTTTCGTTTTCCGAAAAAAGTTGCGAATACCGCCATTCGACGAGCGTTTCGGCTTTTCTTTTCCCTGAAAATCGTTTTTCGTTGCGGAATTATTTTTTTTAATCGGTTTTTTTGGAGCCATTTTTTTTTAGTTGTCAGTTTTCAGTTTTCAGTTTTCAGTTGCATTGTTCTGACAACTGACCACTGAAAACTGAAAACTTTAAAAGTGACTCCGTTGGGATTCTAACCCAAGACCTTCAGAACCGGAATCTGACGTTCTATACAGCTGAACTACGGAGCCTTGATGTTTTCGGTGTGCAAAAATAAGCAATTATTTATTGATGTGCAAATGTGTTTCGCACGATAAAACGATAAATGCCTTCGGCGATAATAGTGATAAAACAATAAAGTAACTTATGCGCAAGCCTTTATTTTTTTATCACTTTATCATTTCCTCGTGCGAAGCACTTTTGTCAATAACCTGTTGAAAATTAAATTGCCGACGAAAAAAATGTTTTGTAATTTTGAAGCCCTTTTTGAAATGAAATTCAGAATATGGAAATCTAACAAAGATAAAAAATTCCCAATTCTTTCCAGAATTGCCTTCTACTTTTGCATCAAATTAAATTTTAAAAAGGAGGTGAAAAATGAAAAACCTAAGTGTTTTAATATTCGTTGCAGTAAGTTTTTTTGTAATACAAATGCTTTCTGCACAAAACCCGGCAATTTCGACCGCGCATTCCGATGCCGAAATTGTGAGAATGATTGAACAGTTTCGCGCAGCAAATTCACGTGATGTAGTTCCGTCAAACAACTTGCAGAAGCATTTCCGTACCCATTTCCCCAATGCTCGCCGTGTAGAGTGGGAAAGAGCCGCCGGAATTTACGAAGCAGAATTTAAAATAGGCAGGCGCGATTTCAAAGCGTTTTACGATTCAAATGGCAATTTGCTGATGATAGTCGAGGAAATTCACCGTTCGGCATTGCCGGCAGTAGTCAGAAATGCTGCCGAAGCAAGACATCCAAAATCTCGAATTGACGATGTTTACAAAATCCGTCGAGGAACGGAAACACTTTACAGAGTGAAAATGGATAGACGCGGAACGGAAGTAAAATTGCTGATAAGTTCGGGCGGTGCTATTTTGAATGAAAGAATTGATTAGTATTAACATTTTTTGTTACAAAAAATAACTGTATCTTTGCACTCACAAGTTGATAAAAACAAACTCATATTAATAATGAATCCACTATCAAAATTTTTTATTGCCGGCTTTTTGTTTTTTGCTGTCTGTGCTTCTGTTCAAGCACAAACTGATGAGTTTTTCGATGATTTTCTTGATATCGAACAGCGAATAGGAGCTGTGGAAAATAATCTACTCATTTTGAACAGAGTCAGCGTTTCGGGCTACATTCAAACACAGTTTGCTTGGGGCGAAAAAGATGCGCATTTGTGGTTTGGCGCACCAAACGAAAATCCTAACGAACCGTACAATCGCTTCGGTATTCGTCGCGGACGACTTCGCTTCGGTTTTGAGGAAGGCATTGCATCGGCAGTTTTTCAAATCGATATGATTGAGCGAGGTATCAATTTCAGAGATGCCTTTGTTACAATTCGCGACCCGTTTTGGGGTTCGAGCAGAATTCGAGCCGGTCTTTTCCTTCGTCCGTTTGGTTACGATATCAGCCGTTCGTCGGCTATTCGCGAAGTACCCGAACGCGCCGTGACTACCACCACTTTATTTCCCAGCAACCGTGATATTGGTTGGGCGGTCAATTTGCAAGCACCGCGAACTTCGGCTTGGCATTTTCTCCGATTTGAAGGCGGATGGTTTGCCGGAAACGGTATCAGTCAGCAAACCGACAGTCGAATGGATTTTATCTGTCGTTTGAGTGCTAATAAAATCATAAACAACAATTTGCGAATTAGTGGTGGAATTTCGTATTACAATGGCGGTGTGTTTCAAGGCACGGATAGCGTCTTTACAATGAGCGGAAATCACTTTGTGCTTGACAATAATCCCGCAAACAGAGGCAGGTACGCCAAACGCGAATATCTCGGTTTCGATGCGCAAATTTCCATTAACACAAATCTGGGATTGACAAAAATTATGGGCGAATACATTTTCGGACAGCAACCCGGCAGAGCGAATAGAAACAGAAGCCCGAACACAGCCAATTTGCCAAATTGGAATACTTTTATTCGTCCTGTTTCGGGTGGTTACATCACTTGGGTGCAAGATTTGGGCAGGTTGCCGTTTTCTGCGGTAGTGCGATACGATTGGCACAATCCAAACACCGCCGTTTCGGGAAATGACATCGGTCGCGCCAACACACACACAGGCGAAGCCGACCGTTTGCAAACCACTTACGGTTTCGGACTTTTTTGGGAAGCCGCGCCAAGCGTTCGCGTAACGGCTTTTTACGAAATTGTAAATAGAGAATTCAGCGAATACATCAATAATTTCGAAGGCGATAAATTTACATTGCGTTTGCAGTATAGGTTTTAACTTAGAGTGCAGGGTTTACGTTACGTAGGGGCGAAAATTTTTTTCGCCCCTACGAATTTGAAATCTGAAATCCATACAAAGTGGGCAAAAATAAAAACAAATATTTTGTGGTTTGGGAAGGAAAAACGCCCGGAATTTACCGTTCGTGGGAGGAATGCAAACAGCAAGTAAACGGCTACGCAAAAGCAATTTACAAAGGTTTCGCCACCGAAGCCGAAGCACGTGAAGCGATGATTTCGCCCTGCTGGGATTATATCGGAAAAAACGCCAAAACGAAAAAACCAACCAAAGAACAAATCGAAAAATTTGGAATGCCCGATTTTGAAAGTTTGTCGGTGGATGCTGCTTGCAGTGGAAATCCCGGCGCGATGGAATATCAAGGCGTTTATAGCCGAACAGGCGAGCGCGTGTTCTATCAAGGCGTTTTTGAGGATGGAACAAACAATGTCGGCGAATTTCTCGCGCTCGTTCACGGATTGGCGTTTTTGAAAGAGAGAAAAAGTCCGCTCCCGATTTACACCGACAGCAAAACCGCGCTCGCGTGGGTGCGAAACAAAAAAGTAAAATCGGAATTGGAGCGAACGGAAAAAAATTACATCCTTTTCGACCTAATAGAACGCGCCGAAAAGTGGTTGAAAACAAACGAATATTCCACTGAAATAAAAAAATGGGAAACAAGCGTTTGGGGCGAAATTCCGGCGGATTTTGGAAGAAAGTAAATTAGAGTGTAGAGTACAAAGTGTAAAGTGCCGATACCAATTTTGCAAATTTACACTTTACACTTTGCACTTTGTGCTTTAAGTTTTATGATATTTTTTCTAATCGGTTTTATGGCTTGCGGGAAAACGACTATCGGAAAAGTTGTTGCCGAGCGAACAGGATACGATTTTGTGGATTTAGACCGCTTGATTGAAGCGGAAAAAGGCAAAACCGTGTCGCGATTTTTTGCGGAACAAGGCGAAAGCGCATTCCGCAAGTTGGAGCGTAAATATTTACAGAAAATCTGTTTGCAGAAAAATACAATCGTAGCTACAGGTGGTGGAACGCCTTGTTTTCACAACAATATGGAATTGATGAACAGCACAGGAAAAACGATTTACATCAAATTTTCGCCCGACGATTTGAAAACGCGTATTCAACTCTCATCGCAAAACTCGCGACCGTTAGTTGTCGGAAAAAACGACGACGAACTATTACAATTTGTTTGCGAAAATTTGACAAAACGCGAAAAATATTATGAACAAGCAAATTTTATTGTAATGGGAAGTGATGAGGAAATCGCGAAACGAATTGTTGAGATTGTGGAAAATCCCTAATCGCATTCTATGTGCTTTACTCGCGTCATTGGATTGAGGTCAGGCTTTCACAACTACATTGGTCTGTATATGTTTGATTTTATAATTAGTGGTTTGTACAACTTATTTTTATGCCGTATTCATTTTTTGCAAAGACACAAAAAAATCCAACTTTTTTTGATTTCTCAAAAAAAAATGATTACTTTGCAAATTAATAGGTTTATTAGTTGATAAAACCAAATAAACCTATCAACTTATCAACCAATAAACTAACCAAAATTATGACAAAAAAACCGGCGGAAACGCCAATGATGAAGCAATTTTTCGATATAAAAGCGAAGCATCCCGATGCGATTTTGCTGTTTCGCTGTGGCGATTTTTACGAAACTTTCTGCGATGATGCTATCAAGGCTTCCGAAGTGTTGGGAATTACGCTCACGCGCCGTGCCAATGGTGCGGCAAGTCATATCGAATTGGCTGGATTTCCGCATCACGCGCTTGATACGTATTTGCCGAAATTGGTGCGCGCAGGACTTCGCGTGGCAATTTGCGACCAGTTAGAAGACCCGAAATTGACCAATAAATTGGTGAAACGCGGTGTTACCGAATTGGTTACGCCCGGAGTTTCGTACAGCGATACCACGCTCAATCATAAAGAAAATAATTTTCTTGCAAGCGTTTATCTGAATAAAAATCGAACGGGAATTTCATTTTTGGATATTTCGACAGGCGAATTTTTACTTGCCGAAGGAACGCTCGAATATGCCGATAAATTATTGAGCAGCTTTTCGCCGAAGGAAGTGCTTTTTGACCGCACGAAGCGCAAAGATTTTGAAGCGTTATTCGGAACAAAATTTTTTACTTACGCATTGGAAGATTGGGCATATTCGCCCGACAGCGCACGCGAAAGGCTTTTGAAGCAGTTTGAAACAAACAGTTTGAAAGGTTTTGGCGTTGATAATTTGGCGGATGGAATTGTTGCCGCCGGTGCGATTTTGCATTATTTGGATTTGACGCATCATCAGCACACGTCGCATATTACGCAGCTTTCGCGCATTGAGGAAGACCGCTACGTTTGGCTCGACCGATTTACAGTGCGAAATCTCGAATTGTACGGAACGATGAACGAAGGTGCGAAAACACTTCTTGACGTGCTTGACCGTACAATTTCGCCGATGGGCGCGCGAATGTTGAAACGCTGGATTGCTTTTCCGCTCAAAGATGTGAAACCGATTAACGAACGCCAAAGCGTGGTCGAATATTTTTTCAAAAATCCCGAACTCAAAAACCTGCTTGAACAAAATATTGCACTCATCGGCGATTTGGAACGGATAATTTCAAAAGTTGCCGTTGGGCGAATAAATCCGCGCGAGGTCGTTCAGTTGAAAGTTGCTTTGCAAGCACTCGCGCCGATAAAACGCGCTTGTACTCAGTCGGAAAATGCGAGTTTGAAAAAAATTGGCTACCAGTTGAACACGTGCAGCGCAATTTCTCAAAAAATCGCGCGCGAAATAAATCCTGACGCGCCGGCAATGATTAATAAAGGCAGAACAATCCGCCCAGGAGTTGATGCCGAATTGGACGAGTTGCGTGAATTGGCACTTTCGGGGAGAGATTATTTGAATAAAATTCAAGAACGCGAATCTGCCGAAACAGGTATTCCGCTGAAAATCAGCTTCAACAATGTTTTCGGATATTATATTGAAGTGCGCAATACGCATAGTCACAAAGTTCCTAAAACGTGGATTCGCAAACAAACGCTCGTAAGTGCCGAGCGTTACATCACGCCCGAACTGAAAGAATACGAGGAAAAAATTCTCGGTGCGGAGGAAAAAATTCTCGCCATCGAAGCGCGTTTGTTTGGCGAATTGGTGCTTGCGCTTGCCGATTATATCACTGCTATTCAGCTCAATTCAACGCTCATTGCGCAAATTGACTGCCTGCTTTCGTTCACAAAAGTTTCTGCCGAAAACAAATACGTTCGTCCCGAAGTGATTGACAGCGATGTGCTTGACATAAAGCAAGGTCGCCATCCGGTTATCGAAAAACAATTGCCGATTGGCGAACCGTACATTGCAAACGACGTTTTTCTCGACAGCGCAACACAACAAATTATCATTATTACCGGTCCGAATATGTCGGGAAAATCTGCCCTGCTTCGCCAAACTGCGCTTATTACGCTGATGGCGCAAATCGGCTGTTTTGTGCCTGTTGAGAGCGCGACAATTGGCGTTGTGGATAAAATTTTCACGCGCGTTGGCGCAAACGATAATATTTCCGTCGGCGAATCAACTTTTATGGTCGAAATGAACGAAGCAGCGAGCATTCTCAACAATCTTTCGCCTCGAAGCCTCGTGCTTTTCGACGAACTCGGTCGCGGAACAAGCACTTACGACGGAATTTCCATCGCTTGGGCAATTACAGAATATCTGCACGAAAACCCGAACAGCCGCGCCAAAACGCTTTTTGCTACGCATTACCACGAATTGAACGAAATGGAAAAATCGTTCAACCGCATAAAAAATTACAATGTTTCGGTGAAAGAGACGGACAAGAAAGTGATTTTTTTGCGCAAACTCGTTCGCGGCGGAAGCGAACACAGTTTCGGTATTCACGTGGCGAAAATGGCAGGAATGCCTCAAAGCATTGTAAAACGTTCGGAGCAGATACTCAAACAATTAGAAACCGACAATCGCCAATCGGGCATTTCAAAACCTGTCGGAAAAATCGCCCAAAACCGCGAAGGTTATCAGCTCAGTTTTTTCCAACTCGACGACCCGATTTTGGAACAAGTCCGCGACGAAATTAAAAATGCCGACATCAATAATTTAACGCCGATTGAAGCGTTGAATAAATTGAGCGAGATTAAGCGGATAATTACAGGGAAATAGTTTTTTTAGCACGCAGATGACGCGGATTAAAAACGCAGATTTGCGCAGATTTTTATCTGCGCAAATCTTAAAAATCTGTGTCATCTGCGTGCCGTTTTTAAAAAAACGACTACCTTTGCAAAACAAAATGAAATATTTAAACAAATAAAATAACCACAATTATGAGAAAATTTTTGGTCTTTGCTTTCATCGGTATTATTTTTTTCCACTCCATAGCGTCTGAAACGCCCGATGGATTGATGATTTCAGTGGATTTGGAAGAAGTTATTATTATTCCGGCGAGAGAAACGACCTCGTTAAGACAACAGCCGGTTGCCTTTTCGCTCATTTCAGCCGAACAAATAGAAAGATTGAATATAAACAGTTTGCAAGAGCTTTCGTTGTTTGTGCCGAATTTCACGATGCACGATTACGGCTCGAGAACTACGTCGAGTATTTTCGTGCGCGGAATTGGCTCGCGAATGAATGAGCCTTCGGTTGGTTTGTATGTTGATAATATTCCGTTTTTGAACAAAGGCGGATTCGATTTTACTTTTTACGACATTAGTAATATTGAATTTTTGCGCGGTCCGCAAGGAACACTTTACGGACGAAATACGCTCGGCGGATTGGTGCGCATCAATACACTTTCACCATTCAATTATCAAGGAACAAGACTTTTTGTGTCTTACGGAAGTGCCAACGAACAACTTTATCGTTTGTCGCACTACCGAAAATTGAACAATAATTTGGCAATTTCGCTTGCCGGATATTATCACGCAAACGATGGATTTTTCAGAAATGAATTTACAGGCAGAAAAGACGAAATGGAATCTTTCGGCGGACGGATGAGGTTAGAATGGCGAATAAATCCGAGATGGAATATGAATTTTTCTGCCGTTTACGATAATCTTTGGCAACTTGCTTATCCTTACGCGCCTTTCAATACTGAAACGGGCGAAATTGGAGCGGTAAATCACGATGACGAAGGTTCGTACCGGCGCGAAATGCTGACCGCAGGATTGAGCCTTCAACGCCGTTCGGAAAACTTGGTATTCACTTCGGCAACAAGTTTTCAATATCTTGACGACACAATGAAACTTGACACCGATTTTTCGCCGATACCGATTTTTGCTCTTACGCAAAATCAGAACATCAACACGCTGACACAAGAATTTGTGTTTCGTTCGCGCGGACACAGTAACTATCAATGGGTTGCAGGTGCGTTTGGATTTTACAAACATTCGGTTATTGACGCACCGATTACTTTTCGCGACAATGCATTGAGTCATTTGGCGAGCGGACTTCCGCCGTTTATTGTCAGCCAAGAAGCCACTTTTCCCGGAAATTTCAATATTCCGGTTTACGGAGCAGCTTTGTATCATCAATCCTCGTATCGATTTTTTGACAGACTGCAACTTACGGCAGGCATTCGTTTTGAGTACGAAAGAACGTCAATGGATTTCAATACTTCTGCCAATATGACTGTAAATGTAACTCCTCCTCCTCCGGCACCTCCAATGACAATTCCCGTTCACGTAGGCGACACGATTCAAGATAGATTAACGCAAGATTTTTTTGCTGTTTTACCGAAAATTGCTTTAAAATACGATTTCAACAACCAACACAGCATTTACGCATCCGTAAGCAGAGGATTTAAAACAGGCGGATTTAATTTTCAAATGTTTTCGGACGTTTTACAGCAAAGTCTTATGAATCAAATGCCTATGACACCGACTGTTGAAATAGAAACCGATTTGCAAGATATGATTTCCTACAAACCCGAATTCACGATTAATTACGAAATCGGGATGCGTTCCGAAATTATAAGAAACAGATTGTTTGCTGATATAGCCGTTTTTTACATCGACCACACCAATCAGCAAATCGTAACATTTTCGTCTGCCAATATCGGAAATCGTAGAATGGAAAATGCCGGTCGCTCCCGAAGTATGGGCGCAGAAGTCGCGATAAGAGCCAATATTACCCAAGATTTGAACGCCAATATCTCATACGGATACACACACGCCACATTTAGAGAATTTCACGATGGAGAAAATGATTTTTCGGGCAATTTCGTTCCGTTGGTACCAAGAAATACCTTTTCGGCAGGCGCAGATTACACCTTGCGCACCAATTTATCTTTCTTGGACAACATTGTTTTCCGCGTACAATACAACGGTTTGGGCAAAATGTATTTTACCGAAAGAAATGAAATTTCGCAAAATTTCTACGGCATACTGAACGGAAATATATCTTTCCAAAAAGGAAATTTCACGCTGAACGGCTGGATAAAAAACGCATTGAACAGCGAATTCAAAACCTTTTACTTTACAAGTTTAGACAATCATTTTGTACAACGAGGCAGACCAAGACAATTTGGAGTTTCGGCACAGTTTAGTTTTTAATTTGGCGGAATGGTAGTTCCTCGTTTTTTGCGGTTTTGGAAAAAATAATTATTTTTGCGAAATAAAAAACAAATTAAAACATAGTGTTATGAAAAAATTTTTATTTTTTGCCTTAATTGGTGTGTTTACAATGAGTTGCGACCGAACTACGCTTGTATCTGGAACTTTCGGAACGCAAGGCGATAATCTTACTTGGACATTAGATGATGGCGTATTAACCATTAGCGGAAACGGACATATGCAAGACTTTCGGTTTCATTCTGTTCCGTGGCGTTCTTATCGAGATGTTATTACGACAGTCATAATAGGAGATGGCGTTGCAAATATTGGTGAAATGGCTTTTTGGGAGTGTATCAATTTAACTTCTGTAACCATCGGAAATAGCGTTGAAGTGATTGGACTTGGTGCTTTTGGTGTTAGCGGTTTGACTTCCATAGTTATTCCCGACAACGTTACAACTATTGAAGAAGGTGCATTTAGGAATTGTTACAACCTAACTTCTGTTGTTATTGGCGATGGTGTTACAACTATTGGAGCTATTGCGTTTGCTTTTGGTGGTTTAGAATCTGTCGTTATTGGAAACAGTGTTGTAGTTATCGGTATGCACGCTTTTGCTCATTCTGAAAATTTAAACTCTGTAACAATTGGAAACAGCGTTAAAACAATTGAAGAAGGTGTATTTAGGAATTGTTACAACTTAACTTCAATTATTATTCCCAATAGCGTTACAATTATTGAAGCAGGGGCTTTTCTTAATTCTGGTTTAACTTCTGTTGTTATCGGCGATGGTGTTGCAACTATTGAAAATAGCGCATTTGCCGGTACTGCTTTAAATTCTGTAACAATTCCCAATAGTGTTACAACAATTGGAAACACTGTTTTTATGAATTGTGTTTATTTAACTTCTGTAACAATTGGAAGTAACGTTACAACAATTGGCGATGCTGTTTTTTGGAATTCTACTAATTTGGCTTCTATAACTAGCTACGTTTTGACTCCTCCGATTTTATTAGATAGTTGGGATTTAGTAAATCGAGTTTTTCCAGAAATAGTTTTAAATTCGGCAACTTTGTATGTTCCTGCCGAATCAATCGAACTTTATCGAAACGCGCATCAGTGGCAAGATTTTCAAAATATTGTTACAATACAGGACTGATTTATAAAAGATAAATATGACAACGCTCGAAATATCATCATTAGACAGCATTCACGAAACGGCAAAAAAATTTATTGAACAAATGGGCGATAAAACCGTTTTTGCTTTTAACGGTACGATGGGCGCGGGAAAAACAACCTTTATTCGTGCCGTTTGCGATGTTTTCGGAGTGCAAGAAACGGTAAACAGTCCGACCTTTTCCATTGTGAACGAATACGAAACCGCCGATGGAAAAATCATTTATCATTTTGACTGTTACCGCATTAACAAATTTCAAGAAGCACTCGAACTCGGCAGTGAGGAATATTTAAGTAGCGGAAATCTCTGCTTCATCGAATGGGCAGAAAACATCGCACCCATTTTGTCCGATTCAGTCGTGAATGTGAACATTGAGGAAATGGAAGGCGGAAAACGGAAAATTGAGATAGTTTAATATGCAACAAAAATCATAAAAAACTGCTCTGTACGGAGCAAAACATGAATAATCTTATCATTTTATCGCGCACAGCGCATTTATCGTGTTAAGTCATGGAACATTTTTTAAAAATACCTGAAAGCTACATTCAATTTTTTTTGGTTGTGATTTATTCCTTGGTAATAGGTCTTTCGCAACGAAAACTAAGAATGAAAAGCGAGGAAAAAGAGCCTTTTTTCGGCTCCGACCGTACGTTTACGCTTATTGGGATATTAAGTTATATTCTCTACATTATTGACCCTGACACGAAAATTTTTTGGGGAGTCGGCGGTGTTGCCTTGGTATTTTTGCTTGGATTTTATTATTATTTTAAATTGTACCATTTACGGCGTTACGGAATTACCACGATTATAATTGCTTGTATCACTTACTGTATTCCGGCACTGATTCTGACACAACCTTTTGAATTCAGTTTGCTGGTGTTGGTTGTTGTGCTGTTGCTTACAGAGATGAAAGAAACATTTACCGCTTTTGCCAATCGGATGAATAATGATGAATTTCTTACTTTGGCAAAATTTCTCATCATTGCAGGCATTATTTTGCCTATCCTTCCGGACGAACGCATTATTGAAGGTGTTAATCTGACTCCTCGCAATGTATGGCTTGCTACGGTGATAATTTCGGGCATGTCGTACGTCAGTTATTTACTGCAAAAATTTGTGTTTCGACGTTCGGGATTGCTCGTGGCAGGTATTTTCGGCGGAATGTACAGCAGTACGGCAACTACCGTTGTGCTGTCGCGCAAAAGCAAAAAAGCACCGAGTTCTTTGCATTATCGTTACAGCGGTGCAATTATCATCGCTACCGGAATGATGTTTGTCCGAATTGCGATTTTACTGTTTATATTTAATCATGATTTATTCCGCCAATCGTGGTTTTGGTTTTTCATGTTGGCTTTGCTCACCGTCGGAATCGGTTTGGCTGTTTATTACCACAAATCGCCTACTGCCGAACAATTACAAAAATTTGACAAAAATACCGACGATAAAAATCCGTTGGAATTCAAAGTATCATTGATTTTTGCCTCGCTATTCGTGTTATTTGCCTTGGCAACTCATTATACAATGCTGGAATTTGGCGAAGGCGGTTTGAAAGCATTGGCGCTTATAACCGGTGTTACGGATATTACGCCGTTCATCATAAATTTGTTTCAAGACAGTCACCAAATAACCGCAAGCATTGTTCTTACAGCTACATTTTTGTCGATATTCAGCAGTAATATCCTTAAATTGGTTTATGCTTTAATCATTGGCTCAAAAAGAAACCGAAAACCGTTAATCATCGGTTTTTCTGTGGTTTCTGTCGTTACGTTGATTGTATTGCTAATTGTGTGAGAAAGAATGAACTTGTCATCGTAACAGTTGCGGCGATAGCTCAATTGTTTTAGCAGATGACATACACCTCGTGTTTCAAAAAAAATCCTCCGAAAAAAATTTGCCCATTTCCAAAAAAAGCAGTATCTTAGCGTGCTTTTTGAAAGCATATAAAAAATATTGTAAATGATTGAACAAGATAGAATTATAAAAGTGAATATCGACGAGGAAATGAAATCCTCGTACATTGATTATTCGATGTCGGTAATTGTTTCGCGTGCGTTGCCCGATGTGCGCGATGGTTTTAAGCCTGTGCATCGCCGTGTGCTGTTCGGAATGAACGAACTCGGCAACAATTCCGATAAACCATATAAAAAAGCGGCAAGAATTGTCGGTGAAGTGATGGGTAAATTCCACCCGCACGGCGATTCGTCGATTTACGGCACGCTCGTGCGAATGGTTCAGCCTTGGGCGATGCGTTATCCGTTGGTTGATGGACAAGGAAATTTCGGCTCGGTTGACGGCGACAGTCCGGCGGCGATGCGTTACACTGAAGCGCGTTTGCGGAAAATCGCTGAGGAAATGTTGATTGACATTAATAAAGACACGGTTAATTTTCAAAATAATTTTGACGACACACTCAAAGAACCTGTTGTGCTTCCGACGCGCATTCCGAATTTGCTCATCAACGGCTCGGCAGGAATTGCAGTCGGAATGGCAACGAATATGGCTCCGCACAATCTCACCGAAGCCATTGACGCAACCATTGCTTATATCGACAACCGCGAAATTGAAATTGCCGAATTGATAAAATATATAAAAGCGCCCGACTTCCCGACAGGCGGAACAATTTACGGTTACGCAGGCGTGAAAGAAGCCTTTGAAACAGGTCGCGGTCGCGTGGTTGTGCGCTCCAAAACCGACATTGAAACGGATGCTTCGGGACGCGAAAAAATCATTGTGAATGAAATTCCTTATCAAGTAAACAAAGCCGAATTGATTAAAGCTGTTGTTGCTTTGGTTGAGGACAAGCGAATTGAAGGAATTGCGCATATCAACGACGAATCCGACCGCGATGGAATGCGCATTGTAATTGATATAAAACGCGATGCAAACGCCAGCGTAATTTTGAATAAGTTGTTCAAATACACGGCGATGCAATCGTCTTTCAGCGTGAATAATATTGCGCTGGTAAATGGTCGTCCGCGTTTGTTGAATTTGAAAAATTTAATTCATTATTTCGTTGAGCATCGCCACGAAGTGGTAACTCGCCGCACGCAATTTGAATTGGGCGAAGCCGAAAAACGCGCGCATTTGCTCGAAGGATTTATGATAATTCTTGATAATCTCGACGAAGCAATTCAAATTATCCGCAGTTCGAAAACACCTGAGGAAGCGCGAAATCGCTTGATGGAACGCTTTGAATTGTCTGAAGCTCAAACACGCGCGGTTGTTGAAATGCGTTTGCGCCAACTTACCGGAATGGAGCAGGACAAACTTCGCGCCGAATACGAGGAAGTGTTGAACTTAATCGAGCGTTTGAAGGAAATCCTTGCGAAAGTTGAACTTCGTATGGAAATCATTAAAAATGAATTGATTGAGATAAAAGATAAATACGGCGATGTGCGCAAAACCGACATCGTTTACGCTTCGGAGGAATTTAATCCCGAAGATTTTTACGCCGATGACGAAATGATTATCACTATTTCGCATTTCGGCTATATTAAACGCACGGCTTTGAGCGAGTTTCGCGCGCAAGGTCGCGGCGGCGTTGGCTCAAAAGGTAGCGATTCGCGCGATGAGGATTTTATCGAATACATTTATCCTGCTTCGATGCACAACACAATGCTTTTCTTTACACAAAAAGGAAAATGCTATTGGTTAAAGGTTTACGAAATTCCCGAAGGCTCGAAAAACTCGAAAGGTCGCGCCATTCAAAACCTGCTGAACATTGATTCCGACGACAAAGTGAACGCTTTTATCCGCGTAAAAACGCTGACCGACCAGGAATACATCAATTCGCACTATTTAATATTCTGTACAAAAGACGGAATTATCAAAAAAACTTCGCTCGAAGCCTATTCGCGTCCGCGCCAAAACGGCGTGAATGCGATAACCATTCGCGAGGACGACCAAGTAATCCAAGTTCGCTTGACAAGCGGTGATGCGCAAGTTGTGATTGCCAATCGCAACGGTCGCGCAATTCGTTTTCCTGAGGAAAAAGTTCGCCCGATGGGAAGGACTGCAACAGGTGTTCGCGCAATGACATTAGACGATGACGGACAAGATGAAGTTGTAGGAATGGTTTGTATTTCAAGTAATTGCAAAGAAAACGTAATGGTTGTTTCGCAAAAAGGCTACGGCAAACGCACTTGGCTCGACGAAATGAACGAAAACGGCGAACGATTGCTCGACGAAAACGGCGAAGCAATTCCTGTTTACCGCATCACAAATCGCGGCGGAAAAGGCGTAAAAACGATGAACATTACCGAAAAAACAGGAAAATTGGTTGCAATCAAAAGTGTAAATGATGAAAACGACTTGATGATTATCAACAAATCGGGCGTTGTAATTCGCCTCAAAGTTGCCGATATTCGCGTAATGGGACGCGCCACACAAGGCGTTCGCCTTATCAATCTCGAAAAACGCAACGACGAAATCGCTTCCGTCTGCAAAGTTGAAACCGAGCAAGAGGAGGAAATTATTGCGGTGGAAAATGTTGAAAATGGCGCTTCTGCTTCGGAAGTGGTTGAGAATAACGGTGCAGAAAAATAAATCTTGCCGTTAAAGAGCTTAGATTAAATCGGGCAAATACACGAAAATTCTCTTTTGTGTACTTGCCCGATTTTTTCAACACAATTTTGCTTTTTCAAAAACTTATTTTTGTGTTAAGATTCAAATAAAGCTTAACCGCTTGAAATCTAACAAGTCTTTAAAATTTTAATTTCACATTTCCAATCCATCCAACAATTCAATATAAATCCTCACAGCATCGCGAATTTCCTCCAAATAAATAAATTCGTCGGCAGTGTGTGAACGCGCCGAATTGCCTGCGCCGATTTTCATACTCGGAAACGGCATTTGTGCTTGGTCAGAAAGTGTCGGTGAACCGAAAAGTGATAAGCCGATTTCTTTTCCGCGTAAAATAACCGCATGATTTAAAGGCGTTTGCGTAGAATTTAAGTGCGTGGAACGAGCCGAGATTTCGCAGTTTGTCAAAGTTTTGATTTCTTGCAGTAATTCGGCATTTGAATACAATTCGTTACTCCGAACATCGACCGTAAATGTGCAAATATCAGGCACAACATTGTGTTGCGTTCCTGCATTGACGAGCGTAACGGACATTTTTACCGCGCCGAGCAAATCCGATTTTTTCGGAAATTCATAATTTTTAAACCATTCGATTTCGGGAATTGCTTTGTAAATCGCATTTTCGCCTTCGTTGCGCGCGGCGTGTCCCGATTTTCCGCGAACGGCGCAATCCAACACCAACAATCCTTTTTCGGCAACAGCCAAATTCATTTCGGTTGGTTCGCCTACAATGGCAAAATCAATTTTCGGCAATTCGCTCAAAAGTGCTTTTATGCCGTTTTCGCCCGTGATTTCCTCCTCAGCCGAAGCGGAAAAAATCAGATTGTACGATTGTGGTTGTTGTGTGAGATAGAAAAACGCGTGCAAAAGACTGACCAAACTCGCGCCTGCATCGTTGCTTCCCAAACCGTACAATTTATCGTTTTCAACAGTCGGCGCGAAAGGCTCGCGCGTCCAACCCGAAACAGGTTTTACCGTGTCGATATGCGAATTGAGCAACAGCGTTGGGCGTGAAGTGTCAAATCCCGAACCGATAATCCACAGATTATTTCCTTTTCGCGAAGCAATATAACCTCGTTCCTCGATATATTTTTCGAGGAAATCGGCTGCCTCTTTTTCCTCGCGACTTATCGATGGAATGGAAATTAAATTTTTCAATAATTCGATTGCTTCGGCAGTTAAATTTGAAATTTCAGATTTCATTTGTGCAAATTATTTGTGTTTCTATCTTAAGTTTTTGTTTATTTGCTCTATAATTGGATTGATATACGTTTCTAATATTTCTCGTGCTTCAAGCAAATACCATTTACTATTGTCGTATTCTGTGATGATTTCAAGAATCTCTTCATTGGTTTCTATACTTCGGAGGATACGAAATGCCGGACTAGTAATAATTCCTTTGAATTGAATCTTATCAAAATTTTCCGAATAGCGTTTGAAAAAATTGTACACATACGACTTAACTTCGAAGGTGTATTTACGTTGAAAACTACCTATAAGTCGCCATTCTATAAATGTAGGATACTCGATACTTAGCAATATGTCAAACAAACGCCGATAATCCGATTCTGTGTACACTTCACTCCATACTGTACTCCATATTCTTATTGGAATGTTTTCATCTATATCATCTAATAAACCTTGTGCTCTGGCATATTGTTCTGCTATACCACGCCGACCATATTCCCATTCATTATATCCTTCCCATCTCAGTATCCAACATTCACTTTCGATTAACGAGAAAAGCCAATTTTTATAATCTATAATTTTTTTGTCAATATCCGTCAAATTTCTAATGCGTTTAAATTCTTTTATTATGTTAAATATTTCAAGTGCTTTGTCTTTATTTTCGACTTTGAAACCAAACACAAAATTTGTGCTGTCGGAAGTCATAAAAACATAAAAAACAGCTTTCTTTGTGTCCGCGTCATCTATATCTGTGTCATCAATATCCACTTCACCTATTCTCGTAGGCGAAAGAGGACTTATACGAAATCTTTCATAATTGATGGTTATTTTATTCAAATCATTTTTTGAGGATTTAATAATACCAAAGGTGGCTGTTGAATCGCTTACAAATTCGGAAAAAGTTCCTAAATGATATGCCGAAAAATGATATTCACAAATCATTTCTCCCAACGAAAACCGTCGAAAACTTGAATAAGCACTTTCTATTCCAACTTGAAATAGAAATACCATCGCAATAATGATTTTACATTTCTTTTTCATTTCTATATGTATAACTATCAAATTGTTGAATTTGCACATTTACACATTAAAAAATTAGCACATTATTTTCGTTCCTTTTCCACTATTTATTTGGTCGGCGCGCGTGATGATTACCTGTTTTACGCCTGCGCGCAAAGCTTCAAACGAGTTTTCGAGTTTCGGAATCATTCCGCCTTGAATGATGCCTTGTTCGACGTGTTTTTTAAATAAATCGTGATTTAGTTCCGCGATTACGCTTTCGTCATCGTGTTCATTCATCAAAACGCCTTTTTTCTCGAAACAATATATTAATGTAACTTCAAAATGGGCAGACAAGGCTTTTGCCGTTTCACCCGCAATCGTGTCGGCGTTTGTATTCAGCAAATTTCCGCGTCCATCGTGCGTGAGCGGAGCCAAAATCGGAACGATATTTTTTGCGATTAAATCAGCCAAAAGTTCGGCATTCACCTCTTTTACATCGCCAACAAAACCGTAATCCACCGAAGTTACTGTGCGTTTTTCGGAACGCATATAATTCATATCCGCGCCGGTAAGTCCGAGCGCATTCACGTTCAACGCTTGCAACTCGGCAACAATCTGCTTATTCACCAAACCGCCGTAAACCATCGTTACGACTTTCAACATTTCGGCATCGGTAACTCGCCGACCGTTAATCAGTTGGCTTTCGATGCCGAGTTTCGCGGCAATGGCTGTTGCCGAACGTCCGCCACCGTGAACAAGGATTTTGTGTCCTTCAATTTTCGAGAAATCGGAAAGTAATTGCTTCAAACTTTCCTGTTTCTCAACAATTTTTCCGCCGACTTTTATAATGGTTAATTTGCTCATTTTTTTATATTGAAATTTCAACATACAAAATTATATTTTTTTAGGTGAAATGCAAGTATAGTATTGAAAAAAATGTATTTATACGGAAAAACAAACCTAATTTTCACCTGATATAAAAACAAAACAACCTAAGTAACCTGACTAAAATCCTTCACTCAACCTGATTAGCTGATTAAATTTTTACAGATAAAAATTAGGTAATCAGGTGCTTGTGTGTGTACTTCTATGTTTACTTAGGTTGTTTTGTTTTTATATCAGGTGGAAATTAGGTTTTGTTCTAAATTACGAATTTCATTTATCTAAAAAATGATTTTGCCGATATTTTTGTCTGTTTGGATAAAATTATCGCGATATTTTTAGCAAGATTGACAAAAATATCGCAATAATTTTGTATCTTTGCCGCAAATATTAAAAGTAAACGCTATGTTCAAACGCGAATTTTATTTGAAAAAAATCGAAACAGGATTTAAACAAGTGCCTATCGTTGTGTTGATTGGCGCACGACAAGTGGGCAAAACTTCGCTGATGAAAACATTCAGCGAGGATAAAAAATCGCTTTTCATCAACGGGCAAGATACCGAAATTGCCGCTTTATTTGAAAAATTGTCTGTTATTGAGCAATATCTGAAAGTGTATCTGAATGAGGAACTTAACGGCATTTTGCTTATTGATGAATTTCAATACATCGAAGGAATTTCTACCATACTTAAACTGCTTACCGACAAGCACGAAAAACTGAAAATTCTTTGTTCGGGCAGTTCTTCGCTCGATATTTTGCAGCGAGTAGAGGAATCGCTTGCTGGAAGAGTTCGTATTATCGAAGTTTTATCGCTCTCATTTTCAGAATATTTGCAGTTTTGCGACAACAAACTTCATACGCTTTTTCAAATATTCGACCTCAATACGGAAAATTCGGCATTGACTTTTCCGATTGAACAGATTTTTAGCGAATATCTGATTTTCGGCGGTTTGCCTCGCGCAGCTTTGACCAAAAATCGAGACGAAAAAATCGAAATTCTCGATGATATTTACAAAACTTATTTGATGCGCGATGTGCGAAATTACATCAAAAACGAACACAGTGTCGGTTTTAATAAATTGTTGCGAATTTTGGCGATGCAAATCGGTAATTTGGTCAATATAAATGAGTTGAGCCGCGAAAGCGGATTGCCTTACAAGGCTTGCGAGGAATATTTGTATCTGCTTGAACAAATGTACATTATCAAATTAATTGAGCCCTATTTTGTGAACAAACGCAAGGTAATCGGGAAAATGAAAAAAGTTTATTTTTGCGATTTGGGATTGCGCAATATGATTGAGCGAAATTTCAACGAAATTGAATTTCGTGCCGATAATGGCGCAATTTTCGAAAATGCGTTATTGCTTGCTCTTTGGCGCAATAAAGGCGCAGGCGGCGAATTGCAGTTTTATCGCACAACCGATGGCGTGGAAGTTGATTTTGTACTTTCGCGCCCGACAGGAAAAATAGCGCTGGAATGTAAATTTAAAAAACTGAACAAAACCATTAGTTTACAGTCGCTTAATCGTTTTTGCGAAGCAGAAAATATCTCTCAAAAGTTTATTGTAAATCAGAATTTGAACGCCGTTTTTAAAGAAACTAAACTCATTCAAGGCTTTTTGGCAGATAAAATCAGTTGATTTTTGACGAAATTATCGCGATATTTTTGGCGAAAAACAAAAAAATCCCTGCCATTTTTTCTTGACAGGGATTTTTTTTAATCTAACTTTACAAGTTTGGATTTCCAATTTTCCGGAATTTCGTTAATGTCAAGAATTCTTAACTCCGGAGTAACAAAACCTGTTGATTGTCGCAATGTTACATTTATAACATCTGTATCAATTCGCCACATTGCGCCTGTTGCAGGGTCAATAATGAGCATTCCGAGAACACCGCCCAAAAGTATATTCCCAAAATACCAGCCATCAAGTGAAAAAGTAACAGGAACAACTCTCTCCTCATAACCGGGAGCTGAAAAGCGAACTTGGTACTCTGCTCTTGAAAAAAAGCCGTCACTTGCTCTCAACTGAACCACAGCAGGAGTGTTGCCCGAATAAATTTCGACTCCTCTTCTGTTTGTAATACTTATCTCTGCATTGCTCGGATTGCTGTTAATTGTGAGCGGATAACTGCTTCTGGTTACTATCGAAGCGCAGTTTGAAAAAAGTAAAAGTACGGTCAAAAAAATGACACTTGCTTTAATTGTTTTAATCATCTGTTTTTATATTTTAAATTTTTAATAATGAGTTTTTTAAAATGTACCGAGCCGAAATTTACATATTCGAATACGCACATAAAAAAAAGCGTGGTACTTTTATAGTATCCCGCTTGCGAAAGGTATTTGACGTAACCCGTAAAGAACAGAACAAATCAAAAGTCCACGCCGAAGCGCAGACATCTCAATTTAATCTTTTTCTCTACTTTCAAATCGTCAAATTTATCGCAAGAAAATAAACTAAAATGCTTTTTTCAAAATTTTAAAAATGCGCGTATTAACTTACGCTTTATATCATAGGCAGAAAAATTTATTTGTTTATTACGGGTGCAAAAATAAAAATTTATTTCAAAAAACCTGTTATGCATTTAGAGAAAAAATGCAAACAAATGATTATTAATGCATTAAAATTTCATTCCGTTAGGAATAATTCGCTCGGTAGAATAATGATTTTTGCACGCAGGGTGCATTCTGTACGGAATGCACCCAAATTTTACAACATTCAACTACCGAGCGGTAATGCCTAACGGCATTAAACAAATATTTTCTAAATGCACAACAGGTTTCAAAAAAAACAATTTTTATTTCCCTACAATTTTTCCAACATACGTTTTATCACAACTTGCGCCGAAATTTCGCGGTTGGCGGCTTGCGGAATGACGATAGATTGCGGACTTTCAATCACTTCGTCGGTTACAATCATATTTCGACGAACAGGCAAACAGTGCATAAAAAACGCTTCGTTCGTAACCGCCATTTGACGCGCGCCGACTGTCCAATCGCGGTCTGTACTCAAAATTTTTCCATAATTCGGGTCTTGAAATGCCGACCAATTTTTGGCATAAACGAAATCGGCATTTTCAAAGGCTTTCATTTGGTCGTACTCGATTTTTGCGCCTCGAACAAATTTTTCGTCCAATTTGTAACCTTCGGGATGCGTGATAACAAACTCAACATCAGCTTCGTTCATAAAATCGGCAAACGAATTCGGAACGGCTTGCGGCAACGCGCGCGGATGCGGCGCCCAAGTCAAAACCACTTTCGGTCGAGCGGTTTTTTTGTATTCCTCAATCGTTATCAAATCGGCAAAACCTTGCAACGGATGCACTGTGGCTGATTCCATACTGAAAACAGGCTTGCCCGAAAGTTCGATAAATTGATTGATAATCACTTCGTTATAATCAAAATCTTTGTCTTTGAGTTGGGCAAACGAGCGAATTCCAATCAAATCGCAATACGCGCCCATAACAGGAATTGCTTCGAGAATATGTTCGGGTTTATCGCCGTCCATAATCACGCCTCGTTCGGTTTCCAACTGCCACGCACCTTGATTAATATCAAGCACGATTGTGTTCATTCCCAGATTCATACCTGCTTTTTGCGTACTCAATCGCGTGCGCAAACTCGAATTAAAAAACACCATCAAAAGCGTTTTATTTTCACCCAAATGTTTGTATCCGAAACGATTTTTTTTAATTTCCAATGCCTCTTTTACTGCTTCTTGCAGGTTTTCGAGGTCTTTTACGTTAGTGTAAGTTTTCATATGTGTTTAGTTCTGTGTAGAGACGCGGCACGCCACGTCTCTACAATTCAATTTCCCGCAAAAGTACAACAAAACAATCAATTCAGATAATTTTTTCAAAAGAAAATAAGTTGAAATGCGCAATATTACAAATTAATGTATTACTTTTGCGTGCTTTTTCTCAAAATAAAACAAATCCAACTCGTTTAGATTGTTTGTTTTTGGCAGATTTAGCTTAATCGGATTTTATTTTTTACTCAACACAAATTATCATTATGAAAAATAAATATGTTGATTTAATAGAGCAATCATTTGAATTTCCGAATGGAGAATTCAATGTTGTTGAAAACGAACTTCACTGGTTTGGCATTCCTGTTATGGATATTATTAAGCAATACGGAACACCTTTGCGTATTGCGTATTTGCCCAAAATAGGCGAAAACATACAGCGAGCAAGGCGAATGTTCAATGTTGCGATGGCAAAAGTCGATTACACAGGCGATTATCATTATTGCTATTGCACGAAAAGTTCGCATTTTTCGTTCATTATGGAGGAAATCCTCAAACAAAATTCGCACATCGAAACTTCCTCAGCGTTCGACATTAATATTATTGATGCTTTGAACGAACAAGGATTGGTTCGTTCGGATATTTTTGTTATTTGCAACGGATTTAAGCGACCGCAACACGTTGAAAATATCCAAAATTTAATCCGAAACGGCTTTACAAACGTCATTCCTGTTCTCGACAATAAGTTTGAATTGGATTTGCTTACGGATGATTTAGAGGAAAAATTTAAAGTCGGAATTCGCATTGCATCGGAAGAAGAACCGAAATTTGACTTCTACACATCGCGGCTCGGAATTCGTTACAATGATATTATGCCTTATTATATAGAGAAAATAGCTAGCAATCCGCAAGTGGAATTGAAAATGCTTCATTTCTTTATTAACACAGGAATTAAAGATACTGCTTATTACTGGAACGAGCTAAGTAAAGCAGTTAATATGTATTGCGAATTGAAAAAGATTTGTCCTACATTGGATAGTTTGAACATCGGCGGAGGATTTCCAATTCAATCACATCTCGATATGATGTACGATTATGAATATATGGCAGAGGAAATTGTAGCGCAAATAAAAAACATTTGCACGCAAAATAATGTTCCCGACCCGCATATTTTTACCGAATTCGGCTCATATACAGTGGGCGAAAGCGGTGCAATGCTTTATTCTATCGTCAATCAAAAAAAGCAAAACGACCGCGAACTTTGGAATATGATTGACAGTTCGTTTATGACTACTTTGCCCGATACGTGGGCGATAAATCAACGTTATGTTTTTCTTGCCATCAATAATTGGGCTTCGCAATACGAGCGTGTGAATTTGGGCGGACTGACTTGCGACAGCGAGGATTTTTACAATGCGGAAGTTCATTCAAACGCCGTTTTCCTGCCGAAAATGGAGGAAGGACAAGAGCAATACATCGGATTTTTTCATATGGGCGCATATCAGGAATCGTTGAGCGGCTACGGCGGAATTCAGCATTGCCTCATTCCGGGACCAAAATTGGTAATTATCGACCGCGACGAGGAAGGCGAATATTTCACCAAACTTTTTGCGAAAGAACAAAGTTATAAATCGATGCTGAAAATATTGGGTTATTAAACAAAAACACCCCCAACCCCCTAAAGGGGACTTGCAGAATTTCAGAGAATTGGCAAAGCCCCCTTTAGGGGGATGGGGGTCTTAATATATTTTTTATGATTAAACACATTGTATTTTGGAATTTGGCAGACAGTGCCGAAGGTAAATCAAAAGCGGAAAACGCCTTGATTATCAAAGCAGAATTGGAAAATTTGGTAAATGAAATTCCCGAGTTAAAGAAAATCGAAGTCGGAATAAATCATCCCGATGCGCCAACAAGAAATTATGATGTTGCGCTGTACAGCGAGTTCTACACAATGGGCGATTTGGATATTTATCAACAACATCCTGCGCACCAACAAGCAGCTGCTTATGTTAAAAAAGTGGTTATTGTGCGTGTTGCGGTTGATTATGAAGTGTGAAAGCTCACGTCATTGCGGGCTTGACCTGCAATCTCATGATTACGAGATTCCGCGTCGAGCGCGGAATGACGAGCAGTAACCGCAGGTCGTCGCTTCGCTTTGACCTGCGGTTATGAAAATCAAGCCCTTTGGGCTGTTTTCAATCTAAAAACGAAAAATCGGGTTGTTCAGTACCCATCATAAACATTGCTGTTAGAGTAAATTGGGTGTCCGCGGGTATTATAGCTGTTTCTCCTTCTCCAAAAAACCTGATTACGTCCAAACGAGTTGTTGCAAAAAGCACTTGGGATAAACCGCTAACTGCTAATCCAGTAGCGCCGTGACGAGGATATAGAGTAATGAACATATATCTAAATGTGGGTATCCGTGAATTGACAATCAGAACATTATTTGTTGGTCTGCCCCAAGCATCGAGGTTAATGGGAACCGTATTTCTAATTTGCACTCTAAACTGAACAATTTTACCAAATCTTTGAGCCGCTTGAGTGATAATTTCCCAACCTTCTCCTGCTCTAAAAAGTTCCGGGACTTCTACATACCCAAGTTCATCCATTGCAGTTGTTAAATCTGTCCACGTTCCGATACCATTATCACCTTGTGCCATTAAAACTCTGCCATGGGCTTGATTTCCGTCAATAAGCCGAAAAGCTTGTCCTGTTTCACTTGGGTCGCCGATAATATCGAGCGTGGCTTGCGGCGGTACATTACTGCCGATTGTTACTTGTGCATTTGCGCCTATCGGGGCAAACAATGCAGCTGATAAACACAGCCTCACAAAAAAAATATTTTTCATAATTATAAAAATATTTGTCTGCTTCAAGTCCCCAAAAGCAAAGTTTATATTTTTATAAATGAAAAAACGCGGGACTTTAACTTTTCTACTTGTTATTGAGGTCTTCGCTACCGTACAGCCAAGTGATTGAGTAAAGCCCACGTATCGCTACGTGAGCGTCTGAACTTTACTCTTGGCTGTTTTGAAATTGCGAAGTTTCAATAACAAGAATAAAAGCTTACGCTTTTTTTAATAATATGTATTTAATTTTTCGTCATTTCAACAAGTGAAATTTCGAAAAATCGCGACAAAGATACAAATTTTTTCTATATCTAACAAAAATCATCTCATACTAAACTCACAACCACAATACTGCTGATTATAAAAACCATTTTCGGCGAGTAAAATTTTTCGGCGTTCGCTTAAACCATCTTTTCGCCAATTTTTCCCCAAAAATTTTACATTCGGAAAAAGATTGGCGGCTTCATTTCCTGCTTCGGCAATTTGCGCTAAATCTTTCCAGCGCGACGAAGCAAGTGTTGTTGCGAAACGGTCGAAATCGTGTTCATTCGCGTATTTCGCTGTTGCGAGCATACGAATTTTAAAACACTGCAGACAACGATTTCCGCACTCAGGCTCGTTTTCTAATCCGCGAATGTCGGCAAGCCATTGCTCGTGGTCGTAATCAGCATCAATTATTTCCAAATCAAGCGATTGAGCATAACGCACACATTCTTTTTTACGAATTTCATACTCTGCGAATGGAAAAATATTCGGATTGAAAAAATACAAAGTTGGACGCACATCATTCGCCATCAGCCACTCGATAATTGGAGCGGAACAAGGCGCACAGCAAGTATGAAGTAGTAATTTTTGCGTCATTTGTGTTCAAAAAAACAAAAGTACAAAAGATTTTGATTACTTTTGTACTTTTCTATCAATAAAAATCTAAAATTATGCCTCAAATATCACAGCGCGGTCAATCGATGCCGCAATCGCCCATTCGCAAACTTGCTCCGCTTGCCGACCAAGCAAAGGCGCGCGGCGTGAAAGTGTATCATCTCAATATCGGTCAGCCTGATATTAAAACGCCGCAAATTGCGCTCGATGCCATTCGCAATCTCACGCGCGAAGTGCTGGAATACAGTCCGAGCGACGGTTTCCGAAGTCTGCGCGAGAAACACGCCGAATATTATCAAAAATTCAATATCAATGCTTCAACAGACGATATAATTATTACAACCGGTGGCTCGGAAGCGGTGAGTTTTGCGTTTATGAGTTGCCTAAACGCGGGCGATGAAATTATTATTCCCGAGCCTGCTTATGCCAATTACACGGCGTTTGCGATTGCTTGCGGTGCGGTGATAAAATCGGTGGTTTCGACGATTGAGAGCGGTTTTGCGCTTCCGCCTGTCGAGGA
>Ga0123352_10001647_pt1 | contig 30050 bp, 13 predicted proteins | sample TergutLab28metaG_FD_89700 | JGI IMG/M metagenome (GOLD analysis project Ga0123352, IMG submission 89700) | Labiotermes labralis P1 segment gut microbial communities from Petit-Saut dam, French Guiana - Lab288 P1 | ecosystem: Host-associated > Arthropoda: Insects > Digestive system > Gut ...
AAAAGTAGCGGCTCCAGGTCTAGAAAACAGAGATTAACGGCTGTGGGGACCCGTTGCGCTGACCACGTGACACCCCTCTATCCACAAAAGTTGGCACTAACTTCGCCGACCGGCGGCGGCTGCTCTGTCGGTATAGTTCGCGTGCGGACTAAGGCCACAGAGTTTAGTTTTGTTTTAGCTGTTCATCATACCTTATTGCATAGAAGGACCACAGTATGTGGTGACCTCCAACTTCTAAGTGATTCTGCACCTTCTGCAAATATTTCCCAACAGATGACAGAGTTCCTATAGCAGTTCCTTTTGCAATGTTATCTTTCAGTTCTTGCAAAAATCTGGATTGTTCACATAAACTCTATCTTTCAGTGTCCTCCTCAAATAATAATTACCTGTATTTAAATCTGGAGGTCCAGGAGGACACAGTCTGTGAATTATTTATTTCCTCAATAAACAGGAATCATATGATTTTGCATGCACTTACTGCACACCTGATTCTGACTCCATGAGCCCAGTGTTTGTTAATCTAGCTATTTGCATTCCCATTTAATGTAAATCATTCCTCTTCCCAGCAAAATGCAATTTTCACATCAAGGCATCTATGGCTACCAATTATTTGAATCACCTGCAATACCAGATTCCTGTTTCCCAGTCCACAGGCATAATAAAAGTTTTGTTGCTATGTGCGGTGTGTGATTTTGACACCCCACTTTGAACAGCTAACCAGTGCAAAAATTTTCTGGTGTTTATTTCCATTTGTATGCCGGTACCATCAAAGGACAATGTTTGTATTCTTTCTTTTTGTCCAGCACTGATCCTGCCATTCAGAATTTTTCCACTACTCTATATGTTCCTTTATATATGGCACTGTGGATATGGGATATTTTTACATGACTTTTAGTGACTTTTGTCCATGACACAAACTTGCAAAAGTTTTTGCAAATAAATACTATTGTTCAATACGATACATCTCTTGCTTGCTTGCTTGCTTACACATGCATGCATATGTGTGTCTGCCTGCCCTCTGTGACTCATAATGTATGACTGAGCACCTGTCCCACACTCCAGCACCGACAGAGGAAGCTCATGTGAGCTGGTCCCCATAAACAAGTCAGCATCACTCTTTCCTGTGGTTGGAGACACAATTAAAGGTACTCTACCTGTTTTACAAAAATGAACTTAATGGCCAGTTTCAGTAACATTAAATGTGAAAATTAACAAATTTTAAACGAACATTGCATGAAATGGTGATGGTATTTTTTATGTGCAAAGTGAAATACAAGCAAAATCAACAGCTGTGAATTATGTAATGGTTAATATTATACATCTTCTATGTAATTGACAATATACAGATAAGATTTATTCCAACTTATTGCACTAGTATATGTCATTATAAAGCTATTATTAAAGTTATTCCAACATGTTTCAGCTGATATACATAGCCATCACGGAGGTCATATTTAGTTAAGAATACATAACATTGTCCAAGGTAAAGGTAAAATGCACATTCTAGAGTAAATTACAATATCTTCATTTGCAGTAGGCAATTGTATATAAAATGTACAACGTACAGCATACTACAAAACTCAATAAAAATTATTTGCACCCAAACATCTTTTTCGCCTGATGATGGATATATCTATTATCAGCAAAACATATTGGAATAATTTTTATGGTTTTGTAATGATATATACCAGTACAATAAGTTGGAATATATTCTAAAATCTCTCAAATTCTTGCAATATTGCAGAGTCCTGCTGAGTTAAAACAAGTAGGTACAAATTCATATGAGGCCAAGAAGTTTCAGTGAAATGCTCTCCAGCTCTTCACATTTCTCAGGCCCAATGCATTCCACCCACCCCGGTTTCAGTTGTGGAGGTTCTTTCATTTTGCAAACAGCATACATAATGATTCCAGCTCTAATACTTGAATAGGAAATGCCCACAGTATCCCACAAGCACATTGCATAAGCTCAAATTCCACGGTGTTCGGGAATCGTACAACTACTAGAACGTTACTGTCTGAACCTCCTCCTTCAAAAATGCATCTAGGTAATGACAATTTATGGATGTTCTGTGGATGTATGTTCTGCATATTGTCCACACAGTGGCCTATATTCAGCTCCTCGAAGTTGGTCTCAGAATTGCACAAAAAGTCCAATGTCACTAGGTTGTGAGGAGGATGAAATCAGGATTCTCACTTTACTTGAAAATAATGTCGACACGGGAATGCTGGATCTTTCGACGCGACTGATCCACCGAGACTGGCCGGTCATTAACATCCCCAATGGCTACCAGATGGACACAACATGAAAAAAATATATGGAGATTTGTGATGTTCCGTCTCTCTCTCCATCTTTCTCCGTTTTCCTTACTCTCTTCATTCTTCGTAACTCTACCAAGCATCCACTCCACCATACTCATGTACAACGATGAACTGAATGACGCGACACAGACTCGAAACTCTCAAGTACAAAACGACCGGCAGTCACGTGTGTCTGTGTGTGTGTCAGTTCTACAGCGAAGTGTGCCGGCTGAGCTACCGACTCTGGTACCTCTCCGGCCGCCATGTTGAGAGATCGGTGACGGCAAGTAGATCTTCCTGTCAATCGAAAACATGCCAGCCAGCAACGAGTCACATAACCCTCTTTGCAACACTCTGAAACAATCAAGACACGTGTGGGAGTGTGTTAATCTAATGCGTGTAAACATGAGTTTTCCATAAGTGTTGGTCCTTATTTTAGAATATTTAAGTACAGGGGTCAAACTAAATCTACAGATAACATGTGAGACGTTTCATCAAATACTGAAAAATAACAAAAAAAGTAATAGGTTAGTTAAACTTTGCAAGATGTTACTTCGCCGACATCTCTAATGTAAAGTATTTCCTGAAGCTAGAGATTTGAAAAAGTTTAAGAGAACTTGATCTCATAAATTATTAAGATAAATTGATCTAACAAGTTGCTACTGTTTGAAGTCTGTAAATGTCTGGAGAGTGTGTTCAAGCTGCCGAACCTTGAGGCTCGTTATGTAGCGGATAATTTCCTAGGCATCAGTGATCTCTTAAAGATCTTAAAGGCATTACACCAGTTAACGCGGCTTTCATTTTCATTGAAACCTGTATCTGTTCGTCATGCTGGTTCTTCAGCGCCTGGAGTTTCTGCTTTTATATGTAAAAGACTCTCTTTCAGTAGATGTGATATGATTGCAATTTACAGCTTGCTTTCACATTGCATTGGCCTCAAGGAATTACGGGTTATACGTACAGATGTAGAATCAACATCGCGACACATGTACAGGTTTCAATGAAAATGAAAGCCGCTTTAACAGGTGTAATGCCTTTAAGATTTTATGAGACCTCTGTTGCTTAGGAAAGTATCCACTACATAAAGAGCCTCAAGGTTCGACAGCTTGAACACACATCTCCGAACATCTACAGATTTCAACCAGTAGCAACTTGTGAGATTAAGTTCCCTGAAACTTTTGCAAATTTCTGGCTTCAGGAAATACTGTACATTAGAGATACTTGATGATCTGTGTTAGAGATGTCGGCAATGCAACATTTGCAGAGTTTAACTTCCCTATTCGTTTTTATTTTTCAGTATTTGCTGAAACGTCTCACATTTTGTCTGCAGATTCAGTTTGTCCCTTGTACTTAAATATTCTAAAATAAAGACCAACACTTATGGAAAATTTATGTTTACGCGTGTTAGATTAATACACTCCCAGACGTGTTGTGACTTTCAGGATGTTGCAAAGAGGGTTATGTGAATCGTTACTGGCTGGCATGATTTCGATAGGCAGGATATACACGACTCTGAATCCTGCAGCTGGTCGTAAATCAACAACCCGCACGTTGCTCAGTCCCGACATGTTACACACCAGGGTGCGAAAACACCTAACCAACGCCTAGTAACTCATCCACCATAACACAATTGGTAATCCGTGGCGGAAAATATGTGTAACCGGTGGTTTTAGGATGACAAAAGTTTGCGGAAGTAGTAGGAATGTGTAAGGAATTATTGACTGCGTTAGAGGTTATATAAAAGTGTTTTGCGACTTACCTAATTTTGGTAGAGGGTCTGACGTTAGTTATTTCATTACGTGCGGTAGTAATTGAATATTATGAAGGAATTGTGCTTAACCTGACGCAGTGTAGTTCTTCAATTCCCATCACAGGTGTCGCAACAAATCTAAAGTAGAAACCACTAAGATGGCAGAGGGCTGGACTCAGAGTGTGCGATGCCGGTAAGAAAACTAGGTTCTGCATGGTTATTGTTGCCTCTGTCGTAATGATGTACAGTTTTTCATACAAATGAAAGTGTGGGATTTGTTATATGTTGGTTGTTTAATGACACAATGTAATGCAGCAAACAATAACATCTAGAAAAAATGGGTTTATCATAACTAGTGTAACGCATAAGTAGTGAAGTATAGAAATTGATTTCGAAAAGTGCTTTATACCTTTGTTGAGTGCACAGTTATTGATTGGTTATACAGGTGAAATAGTTGGCCTCCAGAAATTCCCAGTGTTGTAGAGAAACTGCTGGCTAAGGTGAGGATATAAAATATTTGGCAGTTTGGACTAATGGGGTTATCTATGTATGCCAGTGAAGGTAAACATTATTGAAGTATAATGTAGAATGCATTGTAATGCCTAAAACTTAACGTCACTTGCACAGCATTGATTTCAGAAGTAGTACTTTGCCATAGGGGCAATTATTTAATTTTTATTAAATGGCAGTTACATAGGTATGAAAATTTGGTTATTTGTAGGTACTAAGTATGAGAATTTGGCTTTATTTCTATAGTGGACATATGAAAAAGCAGCTAATGTAATATTTATATTCTGGAGTATGACCAAAACCAGCACCTGGTCAAGAAAATGGAATGTATTAATTATAGTTTCTTTTAGTTTATGCTACATGTTAAATAACATACCTTTGTGTAATTTCAGACTTTCATGTGTGTAGCTAAACTAATATAGTCACTGCCTGGCGTGCAGTATAATAGTTTGGAATGTCTGTAGCCTCAGGATCCTTTTACCTTGAAGTATATCTCTTTTGTGTGTAAAAATTCTATGGTAGAATCTGTTTTTGCTTCAGTTTTCCATTCTGTTAATTTGTCTGCTGGATAAACATTTTCTTTGTTCACTACAGCTGGTTATTCATTATACAACGGTAAGAAAAAAGTAAAGGCTGTTTATTTGTAAGTGTAACACTGCCAAAGTGATCGTGCCTACTAGGTTCGGCAAGTTTCGCCATAGCGTGCACTCTTTTTTTGTTGTACAGTCAAGGTGTAATCACTTCAGCTGTGCTTTACGGTTACATTATTAGTGAACATTATGTGTGGGAATCAGATTTTTGTGGTCAGAAGGGGTGAAACCATCTCACATTCACGTAAGAATATTGGCACATCATGTAGAATGGTGTATAAATGTGTGGAAAAGTGGCAGAGCAAGTGAGGTTGACAAAACCCATTTAGGCCATCTAAAGTCTTAAGCAAACAGGAGGATTAGTGTTTCTCTTTTTATGAAATTCTTTGGGTCCACCTGTGGGTCTGTGTATTTAATCATCACCACCAACATCAAGTACAGAAAAGGTTATGCAGTGTGGGTCCCCACATGTCTCTTGCATGAGTGCTGTGCAGGTAGTGATGAACAATTGGAAATGTTACTCTTGGATGGTGGGGTTCAAATCCCAGTAAGGGCAAGAGATTTTTCTCTTCTCCAGCACATCAAGACTTGCTTTGGGGCACACCCAGCCTCCTTTTCAATGGGCACTGGGGCTATTTCATGTGGGTAAAATTGCCAGAGTGTGATGTGGGTCACTCACCATTTACTGCTGAGGTTAAGATTGAGTGGAGCTATATTCCTGCTCCCCCTTATATGTTTTCATGGTGTTGACAGGGACAGCTTTACCTCTTTCTTGTTTTTTAAGAAACTTGTGGAGTTATTTGGCAAGTGTTTGGTGAACCAAAGGGACTCTGTTGAAACATTTTTATATTTTTTTATTTAATAAAAGATAAATTCCATTTATTTGTGAGTTGCAGTTGTACTTGAAGCTACAGTCTATATCCATATGCCACTGCTGTCTGCCATCTTAGGATATAGGGGCAAGGGACCCATGCTGCTGTTTCTACTGAATGGACACATGTCTCTTATTTTACTGTATGGGGGAAAAGTAATTGAAATGTGCAAAATCTGAGGATGACCTGAAAATCTAGATCATTTTTCTCAGTTAATAACAATAAGCCTTCTTTCTAATTATTTGCAGCATAGTCATTTTTGAGAAGTTAAAGAGTTTCATGGCTAGTTGAGAATTCTCACATTTTGTCCCACCCGAAGGTTTATTACCATGCTCACAAGAGCCTGCCACTTAACGTTATGCTGAGCCCATTGATTCGAGTCCATGCTTTACTGTTCTGTTTCTTTAACTTTTTGGCGATGAATTTAGACATTTCAATTTGACATATTACCAAATCCAGCCTAACAGTTTCAAAATCTATAAAGCATTCATTTGCATACAAATTTACTTTCAGATCCCAGTGCTTGGGGAAACAGTGTCATAAACTGTGTGTGTTTGCTCAGTATGAAAACAAAATAAAGCTAGGGCATCCCAGAATTCTGGTGGCCTTTCTGTCATGACCAAAATCATATCCAGTCACTTAGATCTATGGGTGGCAAGCTCCCGGTTTATGCCAATAATGTAGTCAGGTAAAAATGTAAGTGATGGTTCCTAAAGCAAAGAAAAAAAAAAAGACTGTTGAAAGCTTGTATTGATGCTGGTGTAAGTTAACATGGAGAAAACTAAGCATGTGTTAATTTCTTGTTGCTAGAATGCAGGACAAGTCATTATACAAAGGTAGATAATAAATTCTTGAAACATTGTGGCATTGTTTAAATTTTTATGGACTACACTAACAAGTGAAAACTGCACTCACAATGCAGAAGAGCAGGTTTTATTTGAGGAATGCTTGGAACCATTCATTGCATGTACTTTAGTGTCTCTATTGCTATCTGAAAGCAAAGATAAAAATATATATAGATTTATAATTTTGGGTGTTCTGTGTGAAATGAAACCGTGTCTCACATACTGTGGGAAGAACATAGAATGAGGGTGTCTGACAGCAGGGTGCTGAGGGGAATATTTGGACCAGGGATGAAGTTACTGGAGGCTGAAGAAAACTGTATAGTGGGGAGATCCATAATTTGTACTCATCACAAAATATTATTAGGATAATCAAATGAAGGAGGATGAGATCGGTATGGAGTATGAAGTATGGATAGTGGCATTTGAAATTGATCACAGCCAGTTAGAGAGGAAACCAGTACTGAATGATACTTTGCCCAGTCAATTTTTTTTTAAATCAATAAACCATTACCTGTTCATTTTCAGCATGTATTACTTTTGTAAGTACTGTAGTTACAGTTGTATTTTGCATAAACAGCACGTGTATTTTCTACCACATCGACTGATAATAGAATATATATTTCCAGTTAGTATCAGGTGTTAGGTTCTTACAGAAGTGACTATGAAGAATACAGTTGTGTGGGATCTAACACCAGTTTGTGTGGTTCCTACCATACAGTATGATGTCATATGCCAGATGAGAGTAATTATCAAGTTTTCAGTCTCTGATATTCATCATGGTTCATAATTTTTAAGTGTGTCGCCTAAATTCAACAACAGCGTATTCTGACACTGGTATGTGATTGTAGTCGTGACTGAAATTTAGACCATGTCCATCATCTCAGGCTAAGACACAGACAGTGTTTCAGATGCTGAATCTAGGGCTGTCTTAAAAAGAAATGGGGCAAGGGGAAATCCTACTCAGATGGGCTTGTCAGAAAGAGCTAATCTCATCTTCCTCCATACCACCAGAATATGAAGGCAAATCATCCTAGGAAATGATAAAAACTTTTTTAGCTTGAGATGGACAGTGTCCAAAATATCGGTCATGCCTATGTGTTACCTAAGTGTTTTGACAATTTCTGAAATATTTTGATAAGTAATTTTTTTACTTCTTAACTTCTTGGTCATTACTTCTGGACTATGTTAGGAATAATTTGTTTGTTCCATCAGAGGTCAGGTGCCAAATATTCCTAGTTGTGTGTATGACCAGTGGTATGCCTTTAGTGTGTGTCAGCTTTGTGCTTTTTATTTTAAGTGTAGCTAGAAGAGTTGTATAACAGCAATGTGATGTGTATTGACTGGAAACAATGTACAGTGAAAGATGGACTCCAGGCGTGAGAAAAGCAAACTTTCCAGTACCCCTTTATTGGAGGATATTGTAATTCTCACTTACTTATGTACTGCATGGAGCAGAGTCCTTCTTGAGAAGCTAGCTGGTTCTTAGCTGATCAAGAAATTCCCTGCATTTTGTGGAACCCAAAGGCTCATTACCGTATTCACTAGTGCCTGCCACCTGTCCCTGTCCTTAGCCAGATCGATCGAATCCATCAGTCCATACCCCACATCGCACTTCTGAAGATCCATCTTAATATTATTCTCCCATCTATGCCTGAATCTTCCAAGTGGCCTCTTTCTCTCAGGTTTCCCCACCAAAACCCTGTATACACCTCTCCTCTTCCCCATACATGCTACAAGCCCTGGTTATCTCATTATTCTCGATTTGATCACTTGAACAATGTTGAGTGAGCAGTACAGATTATTAAGCTCCTCATTATGTAGTTTCCTCCACTCCCCTGTCACCTCGTACCTCTTATGCCCAAGTATTCTCCTCTGCACCCTATTCTCAAACATGTTGAGTCTGCATTCCTCCCTCAGTGTGAGCAACCAAGTTTCACACCCATACAGAAGAACAGATAAAATATAGTTCTCTGTATCTTAATCTTTGTATTGTTGGATAGCAAAGTGTAAGACAAAAGATTCTGCACCGAATGATAACATTAGTCTGCTCTTAATTTCTTCCTGAATAGATTTTTTTTTTTTTTGCTAAGGTTCCCAGATTTCACCCTTTCAAAGGAGCTGTTCTCAATCTTCATAAATTGTGACTTTGTCCTGCATCTGATCTCAACACGTGATCATGTACTTAGTTTTATCAGCATTCACTTCTACTTCCAGCAGGTTTTTGTGTTAGGAAGAGAGTACAGTTGTTACAGAGATGAATTTTAATTTGCTTTTTAATTGGACTTTGATGCATTCTCCCATTATGACTCATCATTTGAGATGTAATCAAGACTTAAGTTTTTTGTGTCTCAGAATTTGCATATGAATGCAGTATACTAATATGAATAAGGTGATTTTACTCTCTTTGTCATTGTCTATTGTTGAGTGGTGTGAGACATTGATCCCTTAGCACTAGGAATGTTGGTTGGGTCTGATCTGTCATCCCTGACAAAGGGAACTTTGAAAGGATGTGAAAGAATGTGGTAATTTTGTATTGTGAAGTACAGTCTTGGTATGAAGATTACTATCTTCAGGGATGTGATGGCCATGTGTTGGTAGATGGGTACCAGTGTTTAAGGTGAACATGCTGCATCCTACTGCAGGGTTAGTACTTGTCTAACAAGATAGTCACCAACACAAGGACTTTGGAGTCTGTCTTTTTGTACTCTGAAGATGGAAGTAGCTGATTCCTGTGAAGTCTTGGTACTTAACTACCAAACTGTATGGCATCACAACCCAGAAGTCCATAATTGTCATAATAACCACTGTGCATACCACTAAATGTAAACAGTCTTGGTACTTGTCTGGGAGTGTTGATTTAAACAGTGACAAAATTTAGGTAATACACAAGCAGGTTTCAAACAAGATGTGTCCTGAATGTAAACACATTATATTACTTAGCTGGCATAAATTGGACCACATTCCTGATTAATCATCTAGGTTTATTTGTAGGTGCTACTTGCTTTGTTATAATTTTCATATAGTAGTTGCATGATGGTTTTATACCACCATGTTGGAATAAATGGAAACAATTGTAAGATGAAGAAACTGAAGTCACTGCAAGTTATTTGCTGTCCTTATAGCTGTGTCGCAAATATATAGAACATCAGGGTTCACAAACAAAGTTTGATACCAACATACAAGTCACATATCAAGGAACACTGACATAGGGCTCAACATATATTGTGTGTTTAGTCGTTACTGAGTAAAATGTTGTATTTTCTGAATGGAGAATTATTTCATATTCTGTGGGTTTTTTTGATGTATTATTATTATTTGTTGTATTTATGGTATAACATGAAATTGTTAAGCATATGTTTTTGACTCATTAATTGAAGAGACATTTGTTCACCTCATTGAAGTGTGTAGGTGGGTAACTGAATACCTAAAGTTAGCAGTTACATTCACCAGGTATTACGCAAATGGAATATGTCGTGAGGGGGAAGCTTGTCGCTATCTACATCAAGGAGAGGCTGGATCAAGCTTGGGCATGTCCGTAAGGATTGATCCTTCAGAGACACTTTGCCGTTACTATCAGCTGGGTTCATGTGCATATGGAACCCGTTGTCGCTTTGTGCATGCTGGTGAAGTCTCAACTTCAAGTACAAACAACAATAGTCACAGTACAAGCCCGGCATCATCATCTGCCACACGGAAAAGTACATTCGCTCGTGTTAACAAACATGGTCAAGGAACCAGGTATGATGTAACATAACTTTACAGTTCAGGTTTAGCTTTTGAAATATACAAGGAGATTGTTGTCTGGTGTTGTGTATGACCACCCTGGAACCTGGATACTGCAACATTCTTTTCATATCTTGTTGCGGTTTTTATCGTTGTCTGTGTATGCAAAAGGGGCAAGTTTCACACTTGGATTGACTACAGTAGTGTATCTCAGTAATGTGCTATACTTACAAAAAAGCTGTAATGTGGAAGGTGTATTGTTGTTGCAATATGACCAGGATTATATGGGCAATTTCAAAAGTAATGAGGCACTTCACTTTTATTCCAAAGAGAATACTTTTGTTAACAAAATAAATTTTCAGTCCAGTGTAATAATACTGCCTGATGATTTGCATCAGTTTATACACCTGTTGACAGGCCTTCATTGTTGTTGTGTCATATGTATCAGTTTGCTACTTCAGTAAATCCTCTCTTAATGCTTTTGAAAAATTCTTCACTGGAAATGGGACTCTTGTCAGGACTGAACTGGGGGAGGGACAAGCAATTCCTGTCACAATGCTTCCCATAAGATTACCTGCAGCCAAGCATGTGGCCATGCATGATAAGACTCCTGTTCATAGGCACATTGGGTCCTGGTGCAGATTTTTATGCAGCAGCAGAGGACGTTGACATATTTCTTGCTGTTCAATCTATTTATGACTGACACAACGTTACCATTCTTGATATTCCTGACTGCAGTCCACTGTATTGTTTTCACAATCTTGTATTTTTTTTTGTGGATCTGAGGTATGTTCTTGCCATATAAAAGTCTAACTTTCAATGTGTGGTCAGTGATCAATGTGTGATATTCAACCTAAGACATTTTCATTCACCGTTTTGCCAAAAAATTATATGGCAGCAGTGCAACAAAGAGAGAGATACATTACCGCTCCTACTTGGAAGTGTAGCTTTCACCTGACACTAAAGTCATGAATATTTAACAATTTTACTGCCCCTATGTGGGCATTTTGTGTTACTTGTGAAGCCATCCTTACAGATATTTTACTAAAAAACTGCAACTTGGAATCACATTTCAGTAAGTGTGTCGAGTACAGTATTATAGTAGTCCGGTTAATTTTGATAATTTTGCAAACCTCTGCCTTCATATCAGTTTGTCATCAGAGAGTATTCATGGGACTGAAGTGTTTATTTCTGTGCTTAGCTCTTTGTGTGGGGATTTTAACATGCCAACTCATTTTTAGGAGCATTCACAAAACATTGTCAAAAGTGACTGTTGGCTTTATAATGTCTGCCCATCTCTTAGTTAGTGTACTTTTCCTGCAAAAGTGTTTCTCTGGTACACATTTGAACACACTCCTACTAGAATAATCCTGTGGAGTGCAGTAGCATGAATTAATAGAACTAAAGTAATAAATTTGTTCATTAATAGTTCTGTGAAAAGTAACTTTAATTTATTTGCCCTTCAGTATTATATTTTCATTTCTCTTGGTAGTCGGAAAACATCAGTCCTTAAGAAACAGGGAGACAGTTCTGACAGTGGAATTGGGGAAGATTCAGCAGAGAATTGGGTGAATGCACCAGAATTTTTCCCTTCAAGAAAAAATAACATTCCAAAAACAGCAGAGAATGGTAAGTAAATTTCTTGTTTATTAATTCTTAATAATTTGTGTGTGATAATGAGGTAATTCACTTACAGGACCTGAGCCAACCATAGGCATATCTGCAAGAGTTTCCAGGGGATTGAGCAGGGACTGGATGAGTAGAGAAGATGGGGCGTATTGGCAGTCCATTCATGGACCAAGGCTGGTTAAGGGCTTTCTTAAAAGACTGTGCTAAAACAGTGGGAGAATTACACAACTTGAGCAGAAACCAGCTACACACAATGATGGGGTTAACAGGACACTGTCATTTAAAAGGACATCAGTTTAAACTGGTGCTGGTGAACAATCCCAAGTCCGATAGATGCAAACAGGCATCTGAAACATCTGCACATGTTCTTCGTGATTGTGAGACTTTGGCCACATTGAGTCAAGCATCAGGTTCAACTTTTTATGAAACCAGGTGACTTAAAGGACATATATGTCAGGAGGATACTGCTAAACACATGAATACAAGGGCTGCACAAAGGATCAGTTATTATCGAAGTGTACGGGTCACTGCAGTGCCCGTCCTCTTTGTGTTCTTTTCCATTCTACCAAAGTGTTAAATTATTGTTCTACTGCTTCAAGAAGAAAGTGCATGTGGTTGTTTTGCTGTAACGACAGTCAGTGTGAGAAGCCTTTGCTAGATATTGAGGTCTGAGTATGAAATTGAAATATGCACTCTGGTGTTTATGTGCAGCTTTGGCAACACTTATGGCATTACCCACCATATGACTACATTCTTAAGAAGTTTTGTTACATTAAGTGTTCTGTTGGTGCTGTGTTTCGTTTGTTAAAAATTTGAGAGAAAAAGATTTTCTTCTATCATGAAAGTTTAGAATCAAGGAGGTGAACACTTCTTTGTGGTATTGTAAGGGAATGCCATCTGGTTGAAATATCAATTAATGGGGGATTTGTTTAATTGCAAAACTGTCCATCATGTTTAGGTCCATAGTCTTTATGGATGTGATTAGTTGGGACCAGTAAAGCTCTCATGGACATCAGAGCCCATTTTCAACTTAAAACAGGTATTTTGTTCCAAAAATTCAACAAGTGCCAGTGATAAAAATAATACAGCAACCTTGAAAGTGATTCGTTGGAACCAGGCATGAAAGGTCAGATCAGGTGTGTTAAAAATGGGTGATCACGAAAGGTTGAAATCCTGAACAGTGAATTTAATGAACATTGAGACAATGATGTATATATTTCTGGCTAGTAACCTTATGGAAGAAGGTGGTACCATGAGGGTCTTTTATCAGAACAACACACAGCAGGTGTGGTGTGTCCCCTTCCTGTTGCTGCATAACAGATGCCCATGTGTAGTGTTTGAGCATGTTGACCTTGCCACAATAGGTGTATGGGTGCCATGTCCACATTCTGAACTGTATTTTTTCTTTGCACTTAACTTTTCACTTTGCTCATTTCATGTAAGTGAGCTCTCCTACACATACACATAGCTGTAGGCAGCCCTGCACATTGGGAATAAAATGAAAACTTGGAGAGGATGTATTACCAGTGCCCTGTTTTGGAGAATACTTTTTTTTTTTTCTTGAAATTGAGATGCAGGTTTTGTAATTACAGTATTGTTTATGGTGAAATTATCACTCTGTAGTTTTTAGGTGAGACAGTCCAATTGTGTTTTATTGAATGATTAATAGAAAAGTGTAATTTAGTCTAACACAAATTGTTTATGTAATACAGTTGTGTTGGACTAAGTTATCTCTCTTTAGTTTCTGATATAAAGAATCTGTGCAAATACATTGTTTCCCAGAATACTGTTTGGATTTTAAAGTCCAGTTGTGAGTCCTGTCAGTGCAGTATTACAGTTACACACTTTAAACAGTTCATCACTATTATGTTTTATTTAATATATTGCAAGGCTTCTTTTCTCTTCAGGCTGATTAGGTTTCATATCCGCAATATACATTTTGGATGCTTTTATCTAACAAATGAGGAAGGAGCCAACATGTTCCTTCGAAATGTTGGAAATGGAGCCAGCATTAACTTACTGCCATCACCCAAAGACATCATCATTATTTACAATCCCTGTGAAAGCTTCAGAACTTGTATTATAGTACAGTCAGTTCAGAATGCAGCCTTGTGGGTATTGATAGTAGTCTGTGTTGGTTCATTATGGACAGGGTACAGTGAAACATGGATTTTGTGTTCCTTGAATCCACATTTCCCTTGTGATTCAGCATTTTTTTTTATCAGTCATGCCAAAACTTCCATAAGAACAGTGTTCAATCTTCCATTGAAAATAACTTTGTATTTCCTACCCATATCCTCAGATATGTGTTAAAATGGCAGAAATTGGCATGTTGCTATTATTTTAAGTTCTTTAAGTTGGAAATTGGGGGGGGGGGGGGGGGGAAATAATTTTATTTTAAAATTTTTGGGTTTGATTTTTTTTTTTTTGTTTTGTGTGGTGCTTTGGGGGGGGGGGGTGGGGGGGTAGATAATTTTCCTTTACAATTTTAGGCTTTGACTTTTGTCTTTGTGTTACTGGTTGGTACAGTGGAATAACCTGGCTCATTTAGCATCACTGATATGTCCTTACAACATGGTGTCAAGGCCTAGACCATTGTCAGTGAGTCAGCTGGGTTACTTCTCTGTACTCAGCATGTTGGGAAAGTGTCCACTACATGCATAGAGTGTACATGATGGCTGCACACAGTACTCTTGAGAACAGGGTATGCAAGTTTCAGCAGAAAGCTAAGAGGCAGCAGTGCATCTTAATGGACATGTGGTAGAAATGAATTAGATTACATTTTCATGTAATACAGTATCATATAGTGTATTTAATTTAATGGTTATTTTTTTTGTTGGCTTGCTTGCTTGCTTGCTTGCTTGCTTGATTTTACATGTATTTTAAGTGATCCCTTCAGAAACCTAACACCAAAGTTTTACTGTATTTATTTCTGTGGATCAGAACAGAGGTTGTCCATTTCTCATAGGCAGTATGAGAGGCTATGCATGGTATGATTTGGTTGTCATGGAACTGCTATCAGTTGTGTCTTTTGAACTTGAACTTACAAAAAAAAATTAGAACTTTCTGGTACTTGTGAAGAATGAATTGAATAATGTTGTTACTTGTTAATGAGATAATATTAATTCTGTTATGTTTTTTATCTTAAAATATGGGCATGACTTGTGTATACATTTGACTTTATTTTCCTAGCTATGGTATATTTAGAAAATAAACTGAATAATCATGTTTATGAACAAAAATGGGAGTTTGAGTTTCTTATTTGAAATCATTGTACATTTGAACAGAGGTGAAGGAATACATGTAAATAAATAAGTTTTTTTTAACAGACTGAATGCAATGTGACATAAATTTTTGTTTGAAATTGGAACAAATTCCTTAGTACTTGAACAAAGTGATATTTCAAAAAACCTCTTGGAGCTCCAGTAGTGTAAATGTCAACAAACGCATGAAATAAAATATCTCGACTTCATCAGAAACCCTACCAAAAAATAAGTTGTGAATTGTTAGGTGTATGTAGGTCCGTGACATTATGTTTAAGGGCAACATCAGTTAAATATTTATTAAGCAGCAGTATGAGAAGCATGTTTCTAGCAGTTGACCATATGCTAGTGACAAATGTAATGAACTCTGCATAAAAGGTCATGTTAAATCTGATTTGAAGTGTAGTCCTGGTGAGGGTGGCAGTTTGTGGATGCAGGCTCCACATATTAAGATATTGCTCACAAAGGCTAAGTTACATGTGTTTTATTATGTAGGTGTAAAGAATCTTAAATATTATATTGTTAATTTTATTGCATTTACCATTTAACCCTTAACTTCTGGCCATCTTATATTACAGGATGCAAGTAGGGCTTAGAGCCAGAGAAGTATATTCTGCATATTTAGGCAACAAAGATACTTATATATGTACATTGTTTTTCGTGTCACAATTTCTGTTGAACAAGTTCATCAAGTTGTGAAGTGTTGTAACTTTTCTTTTTTTTGTTCTCGTGCCTGTGATAACCAAACACAGTACATGAACTATAAACTAAGATTTTTTAGAGTTTTGGCTTTATTGTGTTTTCTGTTCTGTAATTTTACCATCGTAATACAGAACTGTTTGTGAGTGGTATGTGATGTGTTCCTAGTGCCTCCTAAGTCTTACGCTGAAGTGCTGAACCCAATGGCTGGCAAAAAGATTTTATCATCTCAGCTACATTTATCACCAAGCAACAAGACAAAGCTTTGCCCCTTCCAAGAGGCAGGAGAGTGCAAATATGGCAGCCAGTGTGTATACATTCATGGTGATACATGTGATCTATGTGGTCATGCCTGCTTACACCCACAAGACAAGGAGCAGCGAAAGAAACACATCAATGTGAGTAGTGACATCACTACATTACCTTATTTGACAGCTGTGTTGTGTACTCTGACAGCAGTTCTTCAGATATACAGGTGCACCTTTTCTCTTAATATACAAGGTGTTTTATGACTGTCATTGTTGTAGGGTGCTTCATTCTGAGGTTATTCACAGTCAGAAATGCCATATAAACAGGTGTCTGATTGTCATTGGTAATGTAATTATAGATATCTGAATTTCAAGAATGATAGACTGGCTTGGGTCCTGCGTATGGTTGTGTCTGCTCATATGTGCATATCAATGCTCAATTTCAAGTAGCAAATGATTGTAAAGCAGGTGTGACATCAAACTGTAGATGTTTGAAGGATGCAGTGGTGACCAAGTGAAAGATGGTCACTTATAACATTTATCATGAAATGAACTGCACAACATTAAGAACATATTAATGAAAACAGCTTGGTTGTGTGCAGATTGCAGATCATTCCTGAACTTCAAACATGTGTATACACATAATGGCTGAGATTCAGGCATGTACACATGACTTCCGGAGTACGATCCTGAAGTACCAAATAACGTTGTGAAATGCTGTGTGTTGCTGTAGATTGTGTATAGATTGAGGCTTCTCTTTTTAGAAGGGAAGCTTTTATGAATCATAAAAACAATCATGGTAATGCTAAGAAAATTGTAATTGTTTCCATCACTTAAATTATATCATCATATTACATTCATTGTTTCCAATTGTACTACTGCTGATAAGGCATTCCATTTTAAACAATACAGCTTGTTTTACATGCTTGTGTGTGTGTGTGTGTGTGTATCTTAAAATTATCAGCATATACATGTATGTGATAGCTTCACAGCCTAGGAAACAGAAACAAATACAACAATATTGTGGTGGGTAGTTTGGATCATGTGTTCATGCATATTGATACATGTACACATTTTACATTCTTTGGAATTATTCGGTTGACGGCTGGGTGTGGTAAGTCCAGTAGGAAGATTTTGAGATGGAAAAATTTATCACCTTGTCCAGAAGGTAATGTCAGATTTTATAAGCAACTGGGGAAATGTGACAAAAATTCTGCAAATGCTTCAGGCAGTATACAGCAAACATAGGTTCAGTGATGTTTGTGAGTTTTTGAAAGATGACCTGTGCAGCAGATGTCGTACACTGTCATGGAATAAAGAACATGTGACACATGCGCAGGAAGTTGTGTGTTCGGTTGTTGCAGATGGCAGAGATAATTGCAGAAAAGATCAGAAATTTGTTTGGTAGTTAACACCATCAACAGTAATGATCTGTAGATGTGTCACATCATAGATAAATGACTTGGAACTGTGGAGTGAAATTGATGAGAGGTACTTACGGGAAGGCAGCAGATGAGGGGAAGCATCTGTCTTGCCAAGATGAGCTACAGCAGCATGAACGTATAAAAGGATGTTTTGAATTATTTGGGTTCTGTGCTGAATGTTTTCTTAATGTGGCTGTCAGATGTGTAGCACTTCTGCCCCATGTTCAGGAGATCCTTTATGAAGTCTCAGCCCAAGGACCACCCATCATGACTGAAATTTTTATTCATCTTCTTTAACGCCTGCATGTATGTAAAAAGATGTACTGCAAACTACACTGCCATCAATTTTGACCACCTCCCTTTCAATTCCTTATTTACTAATTAGCCCACCTTTACCTTTGCCTGCCATTTGATGCTATACAGTTAGACCTACTGAAAGCACTTAACTAAGTCATGTTTATAAATAGAGAACACTCAGAAGTACGGAACTAATCTGTTTTTGTATTGTGTGAGAACTGAGGAAACAAGGGGAAAGAAAATATTTTGTTTACTAAACAATTCGATAGTTCTGTCCTAACAGAAGCCCACAATGAAGAATTGTTCATTACAAGCTGCCTGTATTGTGATACATATTTTGGTGATGCTGCATACCACACACCAGATACTCATGTAACGCTTGAGGAATACTGGATTTGGTGTTTCAGGAGTGCATCAAACAGCATGAGCAGGATATGGAGTTGTCCTTTGCAGTGGCACGATCCAAAGACAAAACATGTGGAGTGTGCTTTGAAGTGGTGATGGAGAAGCCTCCACATGAGCAGCGATTTGGTATCCTGCCAAATTGCAACCACTGCTTCTGTCTCACTTGTATTAGAAAATGGAGACAGGCAAAACAGTTCGAGAATAAAATAATCAGGTTTGCCATTTAATCCCTGTTTGTTAGTGGAGTCCTTCTTCTATACTGTGGAAGCATTGATATTTCGGAGGTTTGTCAGACTGTGTAACTGTGCAGGGATCATTCAGGAGGTTATTTTCATTTCATCTGAACTGAATTGAGTTGAACTGAACTGAACTGATTATCAGCCTATTTTCTTTTTCAAATAGGAAAAGAATAGTTTTATGACATCACTGTGCTATGTACGAGGGGGTGCTGATAAGTCCTTAGCCCGACCTACTTCCCGATGACGTAGGACGGAATCGATAGTGTCTTTGGAAAGGGGGGTCTGTTCATGTGCCGAATTGCAAGTCTTTTCTTGTTACAGAGGCCGAAAGGAAACATGTCAGGTGACACGCGTGATTTCAACAACGTGGAGACGTGAGCTGTCATCAAGCTTTTTTCCTGCAAGGCAAGATGCCGAAGGGAATTCACGCCATTCTGACAGAAACATTAGGGGAACGTGCACCATCATATGCCACCATCAAAAACTGGGTGGCCCAGTTTAAACGTGGCGATTTTTCCACATGTGATGTGCCTCATCTTGGACAACACAAAATGGTGACCACTCCAGATATTATTGATTAAATTCATGAGCTAATCTTGGAAGACTGCCAGATTTCAGCTAAATCAATAGCTGAGCAACTGGGCATCTCATGTGAGTGGGTTGGGTCCATCATTCATGAACATTTGTACATGCGGAAGCTCTCTGCGAAGTGGATCCCAAAATGCATGAACATGGATCAAAAACATCAATGGTGCCAGTCATCTGAGCAACTTTTGGAATTTTTTCGGCATCATCCAAATGATTTCCTGTTGCGATTGGTGACATGGATGAAACCTGGTTATATCACTATGACCCGGAGACAAAGCAACAATCAGTGGAATGTCGACATAGTGGCTCATCCTGCCCCAAAAAATTTCGAGTGCAAAAATCTGCTGGGAAAGTTCTTGCCTCGATTTTTTGGGATCAAGACAGCATCATCCCCATTGATTATCTTCCGGAGGGCCAAACTATCAACGCAGAGTATTACTCATCTCTGCTGGTGCAGTTGAAGGACATTTTGAAGGAAAAACGCCACAGGAAGGTCATCAAGGTGGTCTTGTTCTCGCATGACAATGCCCCGGCTCACCAGGCACTTGTAACCCAGAAGAAACTGGCCTACCTGGGCTTCCAGTGTCTTGATAACCCACCCTGTTCTTCAGATCTGGCTCTGTCAGAGTACCAGCTGTTCCCTGGACTGAAAAATCAATTGAAAGGTCACCATTTTTTGTCCGACGTGGAGGTCATTGCTGCCGCGGAGACCTGGTTGAATGGGCAACCTTCTGAATTTTTTTTTGAGTGGCTTGCAAAAGTTAGAGTAACAGGTTGAGAAGTGTATTGGGTTTCATTGGGAGTGTGTTGAATAAATCCCAAGTTTGGTCAGTGTAGCTGGTTTCCGTCCTTGTCGGGCTAAGGACCCTCATTTGCAGCCTTTGAACCAGTTGACAGATTTTCATTAAACTTTCCATCAATGTTATGCCATTGGAGCCTACCCCAAAGCTGTACTTTTCCATTTCCTACAATCTTTCATAACATTGTGGAAGACATGCAGAATTTTGAGGTTCGGAGTTGGCTGCGTGGGGAAATTTCATCACTTGGAAAAAACCTGTTATTTGGGAAGTAGGCCTTGTTAGGATAAAGAAAAACCAGTGTAGAGATTTTTGGTCCAATCAGGGAAAACCCAATGCTTGATTTTAGTGCCATTACTAGGACACAGTGGATATACAAACCACCACATGCTGGGTTTTTTTTTTGTGTGGGCAAACAAAACTATACTTTTGTACTATTTCCAGTGAAGAATGAGTGCTGGGTATATAAATATCATATGCTCTCATGATGTAATTCTGTAATGATATTCACAGAGTGAAAGAAATTTGTATGTTTCTTCCAGTCGAGGAAAGCTGTGAACTCTTTTTTTTTTATTATACATTGAGAGGTAGCTTACTAAACAGTTCTTGTTACATACTGAGATGTGTCTGTATTCTCTGTGGAAGGGACAAGTAATCATTACCAATGTTATACAAATTTTATATTCATATTTTGTGTTATAGAATTCTTCTATACACATGGGACACATTTGCTCAAGTGACAGTAATGACATGACTATAAATATGTGTCACTGACATACAGTATCCAAATCATCCTACAAGTTGCAGCACAGTCTGGCTTTGTAATTCATTATTTTTCTTCTGTATAGTACATGAATTTCGATGACTGACAGGTCATTTATTCTGGTCTTATATCTTTGCTTCTTTTGTATTTCATTATCAGATCTGTTTGTTCCATTTGCATGGTAGATTAGTTGTTCCACTGCGAAGGTTATTTGGATGTTTCTAGGAAATGTGAATGCTGATATGATAAAATATTGAAGTAGGTGTTAATTCCAGGGCATGTCCAGAATGTCGAGTCACTTCGGATTTTGTTTGCCCCAGCATGTATTGGGTTGACACAAAAGAGGAGAAAGAGAAATTGATCAAGGACTACAAAGGTGCTCTCAGGTAAATCTATTTTCCTTGGGAATGCTAATTATAGAGTTCTTACATAAATTGTAGAACCATTGTAGCATGTAGACAAGGGTTTGGATTAAAACTGTTTCTGAAAGAAACTGTTATAGGAAGAAGACTGAAAGGACAATTTTATGAGATATTGGCATTGCAGATATTACTTTAGCAGTTTGTATATTGTGTTTAGCATGTTTTGAATTAAGAGTAGTAAGTGTGACTGCATGTCTAGTTTGCTGCCTAGCTTACATCCCACAAGCTGTATTTTCATGGAGAAAATTTTAAGTTTAGGAAAAGTTTCTCAGTCATTACATTATATGTGCATTAACTTTTTTTCTGTTAATAAAATCTCATATTTAAGTATGAATATCACTAAAGCTTACCATTTTACACGATCCTGAACCATGTCCATCCACCCTTATTCCTTACGGTAAGTTCAGTATTGTCCCATCCTTGGATGTTAAATAAGTTGCTGCTGTCCCTTTTTTCCCCACCAAAATTCTATATGCGCACCTTGTTTTGTGCAGCTCAGCTTGTTTTGGAATCCAGACAATACTAGGTGACCTGAATAAATCATTAAATGTTTGTCATGTGTCCTTAACTCCCCATTAATTCCGACTTATTCTTTTTGATACTTACGGTTCCCCCCCCATAGACTGTCAGCAGCATATACACATGCCTGCTTGTACATGTTTCAGTACCAACCTTTGTGAGACCACTGATGATATATTGCTAGATAAAAATTAAGAATCACTAAAGAGAAAGCATCCCCTCAGTATTTTGTAATGTATCCATTCCAACAAAGGTGACAGGATTCTGTGGTCTTTATTTATAAGTATGTTTTGTAACTGTTAGTTTGAAACACACGGTGACTTGTGTCATATAAATGAATATTGGCTCCATTATTATGCTATGTGTTGCGGCATGAATAACCTGTGTAGTAACTCTGACAAAGAATATAGACATTTTTCTGTTTTGTGTCAGTTGAGGTCTGTTATTTGTAAGCCATATTATTCTTGAGTATTGTGACAAATTAAATTCGCATGTAAGTACTGGCTTACTAAAATATAGCATGTTCATAAACCACAGTGACAGTAACTGTGCAGTTGATAGCTTTCTTTTATTGTATCACAACACTCCGTTCATAAAATATGTGAGGGTCAGTCAGAAAATAAGGTTGTGTTGCACATAATTTTGTAAGTAAACTTAAAACTGGTGGTCATCATATGAGTGAATTTGTAATAATTGCTGGCAACACATGATTCAGCTTCTGCACGTGGGTTATACAGGATGCAGCAATACATTGTGACAGTTTTCAGATAACTGTTTTGATGATGTGGGTTGAATATAAGAAACAAAAAAAAATCAGGATGTCTTTAGGAAAGTGCCATTTAATATATGTTTTTTATTTTTTAAAAATTGCAACTTCTATGTGGTCTTCCTGGCACACGCTGCATTCTGTAGTAGTGATTGGAAATGAACCCTAACTTTGCAGCAGACATTTATCAGTGGTGCTAATTTGAAACCTGGTGTGCTCTTTCATCCCTTAACGTGCCATAGAAGAATGTGGTGATATTCAGAGCTTGTCTGTAACTAACGAACCGCAATATCACGGCAAGTTGTATACCTGTGTGCAGTTATGGTTTAGTATCCCTTCACTCTTACAGGAATGTATTGTTATGTCAGGGAGACGAATTAAGAGATCTGATTTTTGAGAAGTAGAAGGCAGATATTAAATGACATTTTACTGCTGACACTGCGTATTTTTTGTATTTCTTATATTCAACCCAATTCATCAAAGTGGCGATCTGAAAATAGTCACATTCTATTTCCACATCCTGTATAGAGTCAGCTGAACACATTAGCTTGACTGGAAGAGTGGTCGCAGCATGTGATCCATAAGATCATTTTATATTGTAACATGTATTGGTTATAAAGTCTTCCTGCTGTATTACTGTGATCCCTGAGGATGGCTGTTAAGGTGAACCATGTGGGATCATAAATAATTTCTAAACAGTTGTATCCTCTTGGTTTTACTATGTCATTATATGGGTGTACATGCTAGCACTGTGTCAAACAAGTTGTATGAATATAGTATTTGAATAAATTTTGTTTCAGATTCTAATGTGAATGTTTTGCTCTGTTCCAACATTTTCATTTTCATTTTTTTTTTTTTAACAGTGTGAAGGATTGCAAGTATTTCAAATCAGGGCGAGGAAAGTGCCCTTTTGGGAACAAGTGCTTTTATTTACATGCATACCCTGATGGAACAAAGGCAGATGTGGGGCCACCAATACGTCAGCGACGGCATAATGCTGATGGTGATATCGATGTTCTTCAGGTGAGTTAACTTTGGTTGCAGAGCTAATGGATTAGTTGACTTAAAAAAAGGTACGATTTTTACATAGTGTACTTTGTTGGCCAAGAAGTTTTGCTGTTTAAGGTCAGTTGGTCACAGTGTATTTTGTGTTTGATATGGTATCGTTGAAGATGGGGAAGTGAAATTGGTTATGTATGAGAGATTGATGTTGGGATGTTTGACCATAGAGTAGCAAATAATATTGCATTATTGGAAATGAGCTTTTGATTGCTCTGTGTTTAGTTGAAAATTTCTTTCAGAGCTGTTCAATTTATTGAATTACTGAAGTTTCTTTCAAACATTTATCTACAGGACCTCGTCAGATGAAGTTGTCATTGTAAGAGTTGAGATTCTAACAACTGTGTTGATGACTTTTCACATCTTCTGGGCTATGAAACCATGTCATTTGGTAAATAGTTACCATTGTTTCAGAGGAGCTTGCTTTCTCCATTTTCAAGGCCTGAATACCCAGCAGGCTCCCCTGCAACATCAGTAACCATTTGCCAGTCAACACAGTGTCATATCTCAGAAGACCTTTTCAAATTTGTGGTCTTTACTTGCGTGTACTGCTGTACCTATAAAGGTACTCTACATGTAATATGATTTTATTAAGTGACAGAGCAGAAATAAGACCAATCACAACTATGTTATATTTTACTGCATAATATATTGCAACATGTTTGGTTTTTTTTTTATAGCCATGGACTACACAGCAAGGAACATTTTATTGTGTTGTGTGTGATAATCTTTATATAAGTATTTTGCATTACCTGATGGTGGCTTTTTATAAATGTTGGAACGTGCTGCTGAAAAATATAGAGTAAAGTATTGCAAACGTAGTTGTGGTTGACTATTCCTCTTTCTCCATTGTTGCTTATATATCACAGTGGGATGCCCCATGTAAAGATACACATTTTTATTCCAGCAACTCATTCTGTGGGACTTCCTGGATGAAAGGGAAAACCGTTGGCTGTATAGTATTGATGAACTTGAAGATTTAGTGGCCTTCTTCTCAGACTCAGAAGACTCTGATTGGTCAGATTTTGACATCTTTTTTGACTAACTCCCAGCTAAGTATCTGAGCAGCTTGTGAGGATCCCAAATCATTTACATCAACTGCCAGCTGGGAGGGGACAGAATTTAAAACTGTTGCTAATATAGACTTGGCTGTAGCAAGTAGCTTGTATTGGGGAGAGGTAAGGAGCCACCAAAATGATTTTGAATTTACCCAAACAAAAATAACATATGTAGTCTCGTAATGAATTGGGAAGAAAAAAAACATATTTGTTTGTTCCTTGTAGGTAGAAATTATTGTGCTGGGCAATAGCAAATGCCTCATGTTAAATAATTTTATTCCGAGAAGTTGGATAATGGGGGGACCCTTGAGCCCCACTGTTAGTAGGTTGCTTTGAATGTATGTGAAATAACCAGTGACGTTTGTTCATACCAAGTGCTTTTTTCTTAGAAGCAGATTGACCAAGTATTAGATTTTGATTGGAATTGTTGCCAGTGTTATTGCCATCATTAGAAAGGATAACCACCACACATTATTGGTATGTCAGTGAATTTTATTTAAAATATAGTAGAGTCACTTAGTTAGAAATTGAATTGCTTCAGATTTTATTTCAAATCTCTGTTGTTTTATATAGTTAGAAAACTTTTGCACCTTATAGTGTGTTACCAGTTTGAATTAATTGCAGTTATTGAAATTCCAAGTGTTTTGATAAGTTAGGTTGGCTTCTGCATGCATATTTGAAGGTAGCATTATATTGTGCTACCAGTGAAGTGATTTCATCCCAAAAAGTCATTAGGATTTACCACATCAAATTGCACCAGTTATTTACTTTAAGCTTGTTCAGTTTAAAGAAGTTCCTAAGTGATTAGCATTCAGTAATTTTTGACTGCCATTGTATTACAATACTGTATCATTTTGAAATAGTCTGGTGTGGAGGGTTGGTTTCCTGAGAACATTTTTGATTCTGATGTTATTTGCACAGTTGAAACTCTGTTGCTAAAGTAAAGTACAATAATTCAGGGCTGCTGTAATTGCCCATGTCATGAGCTTACTTCAGGCATTTTTTGGAAACAGGGATTTTAAAGTAAATTATTTTAATACCTAGTACCAATATGTAGAAAAGAATCCACTTGACAGTTGATGTGATAAGTATTAACGGTTATTATTGCACTGTAGTACTAGAAAAGAAGGTGAGTGTATAATTAATTTCATATGATTTGCAGTATATATAATACAGTAAGTTTATTGAAAAGTATCAGGTGGGTTAGTGCTTGAATACAGATGGGACCACTTGACAGTAAATTTGCATGCAGATTGATGTAGCATAAGGCAGGTGTGAACAAAGTGGTATGTGTGCCAGGAGACTGGCATTTTGCATTACTTTGTACAGGAAATGGGAATAGAAAGTGGAGATCTGCATATATAAAATTTAGACCAACCAATGTATGTATTTACACATTTGTGTGTTTTGTACGACTGTAAAGACAGTTGTTTAAAATATTTTACAGTTGATTTTCTGTAATTACTCAGTTGTGAGATGCACCTTTTTTTCCTTTGTCTGAACAACTTGAAGCATTTATTTGTGTCTCTGTGACACCTACAGGAGTATGTCCTTTTTAAGTTGATGGGCAGGATTGTTTTGGGATTCTGTTATCAACATTCATATTTATTTTCAGTACAAGTTTGTTAGATTTTTTTAAATTTAAATGCAGCCATTATTTCATAGACTGTTCACATTCATCCACAGTACACAAAGTACACAATATTTGTACATTCACCAGTGTATAAGGAGTGCAGTAATTAGCATTTAATTTCTTGTGAATCATTTGGTAGTAGTGTTTTGGTTGTAAATGGAAAACTTTTGAATGCCTTTATTATTATTATTATTATTATTATTATTATTATGTGGTTTAACTTCTTATGCAGTTGTGGGGAAACAGTGGAAAATAATATTGTCAGAATCTTCTTCGTTTGATACTAGGACCTCCTACAACATATGACATTTTTCATTTCAGACATGTTATGTGTATGTGTGATATGAAGCCACAAAATATTTATTTTTGAAGCTTCTGCATTCATATTTATTTACATCTCACATGCATGGAACAAGATATGTTGCTTTGTAACCAGAAATTTATCCATAAGAGTCTGTAGTCTGGTTTATGTCACCTTGTATTATGGCCAGTGGTTGCTAGTGTTTCAGAAGAACCTGCTACCACCTTCTTCAGGGTAAGAAATTCTTCCTTATGTATTTTTGGTTTGTGATACCAAAGGAAAAAAAAAACCTTTCATATCATTTCTTGGCACTGAAGGCTAAACATTTGGAACACCATACAAAATGAATGTAAATGTTACCATGCAAATTGGAGACAAAAGACAGGTTTGCTGTAAAAATATGAGCCTGTAATGTGAGACTGATAACCAGGTACTTATGCCATGTATTTTGACCAGCCTTTTGTAAAGATGGGATCACACTTTTAAGTGTGGGTAATGTATGAACTATCGTTGTTGGCAATATCTGCATATACTACCTGCTAAGCATTCCCTGATGCCAGTGGTACATTTGAAGTCACATTTACTGCATTTTTTTTGTACCTGATGTCAGTAGCAGCAGTCAGCTACTGACATTAAGCTTTACATGTACAGTATGATCGCTTATTAGAATTTAAGGTATGATAATATTTGACTTAAGAAGTAAAATCTGTTGAAAAGGGTTATGGTTGGGTGTATTTGTGTTCTGGTGCTACTGATGGTATGCACTGATTGTATTTAACGTGTGGGTTCTACTCACCTCCCTTAAGGTGAATAACTCTGAACATGGGAAGTATCCTTGTGACCTGTATTTGTACTTAAACTTAATGTTATTCCATATACCATAAGGAGGATGAATGAGAGATCATCTGCACATGTGATCAATAAAAGGCACAGAATATTTCATTCTTCAAGAAATTGGTGGCTGGGATTACATAGTCGGTAAGTGACTTGCTAAAACCTGGACGGTCCAGGGATCGAATCCTGGTGGGGGGTCAGATTTTCCATGCCATCCAGACTGGTCTTGAGGAGCCCAACCCAGTGTCCTGTACAGAAGGTAATGGATCTTTCCCAGGGGTAAGTGGCCAGAGAGTGTTACTGACCACCCACCACCTCCTAGTGCCAGGTTGCAAATGGGTCAGGAGTTATACTTCCGCTGACCCTCTGTGCTTGCATAGTTGTGTAATGGGGTGACTTACTGGTACAGAAGGAATTAAATAATGAATTATGGACATAAACAGTAACTTGTTTTATACAACACTGTAGAACTAAACTCAAAATAATGTATTGAAAGAGTGTGCTCTGATAGCATTTCCAATCTCTGCTTGAAAACAACTGACAGAGATGCTAAAGATGGTCACAAAAAAGGTGGAAAAATTCTGTTCATAATGATTAAGTAATACAGTTTCATGATTGATTGACTAACATAAGCTTGGTCAGGCTGTTCATACAGCTGCCCTTTGCATTATCTTCACTCAAAGGCCAAAGTCCTGATGAAAACACACACTAACACTACCAAGGAGAAGTGTCCTGTATGTTGAGGTGGATTTGCCTGCCAAAATCATTCTCATATTTGTAAGGATGGTAGATGCTGGTGTGTACTTGGTAAGGTAATGTTGTCTCTGCCCTTAAGTAGTCCTTTGAAAGCTGATATTTGTCTGCCGTATATATGAAACTTTTGTTTATACCTCACAAAGGACATGGTCTGTCTCTGTTAGAAAGACCAGTCAATACTGGGTAGGTAGAATAGAGTAGACTACAGAAGGACAGGCATCGTAGTGATCCATGCACTTTTACCATTATTGATCTTTTATGCAACTCCTATGCTCATGCATTTAGCATCCCTGCATCTTGTACAGAGTGCAGTATCCTGCAGATGAAGGTGTCTTCAAAATCATCTGGTTACATAAAATGTTGACCTAGGCCTCACAGTCGCAAAGAACATGCATGGCCGTTTCAGATTCGTAAATGCATCTGTCACTCCCGGGAGTGTCTGCCAACCCTTTTAAATGACTATGCCCTCTTAGTAGCCCCATCACTTTTCTTAGCTGGTGTTTGCTGAAGTTGAAAATTTCCCAGCTCTTTCAACAGAGGGTCTTTTAAGAAAACACTTAGTCTACCATTGTCCATGAATGTACTGCCAGTACTTCTCTTATTTTGTGCTTGTCCAGCCCCTGATTACTCAACTGGTAACCTTTACATATTTGCCAAGGGCAGGCTCAGGTCCTCTAAGTGGGTGTGAGCAGCCTTACCTAGCTAATTGATCAACTATTGCACCATCAACTACCATGTGTCCTGGTACCAATACCAGTTGGATCATTTGATGCTTTGCCAGTTTCAGCAGGGTTGTTGGTAGTTACAGACTAACTTAGAATATATCTGGAAATTGTCAAGGGCCTTAATGGATACTTGACTGTCAGAAGAACTGTACATTTTTCTGCATGTGTATTCCTTTTCTGTATTCTCTTTACATGTGCATGTATTTCAGCCTGGCATATTGTGATGTGGAGCCGAAGGCAGAAGCTATGTCCCGTTCTGAAGCCCCATTTATACACTCCAACACAAGTGCCTTTATTGGTGTTTACCAGGCCCCATTTATTATCTGGTTTGAACCCCATCTGCCATTCATACTTGTCAGGAAACTTGACCACGAATGGCTTGCGGCATGAATATTATGTTATCATCATGTCATTCCCCATCTGCAATATGTCCATGTCCATGCCCAAGGATTTTTTGGCATGACAATCTTAGTGGATTTAGGTTTCCTGTAATATAGAAAACCGGTATATATTTAGAATCATATGAAGGACAGATATACGCTCTGTAAACAAAATTAGATTTTTTATATTAAAGCAGGTGGTACATGTATTTGCCAGTGGGTTGTGGGATATGCTTAATTCCATGAAGGCATATGGGGAAGTGGAGGTATATCTCCACATTTTCTTGGCCTTGATACTGGGAGGATGCAAGTGGTCATTGTTCCACTACAGCTGCTTTCTCCATGGGGGAAGAATTCCTAGTACCCATGGAATAAGAAGGGGTTGAGTCCCAGATTTGGATTGGATGCTTTGAACACCTAGTACACTCTTTCATAATTGCGACACTTAAGAAAACCTCTGAAACAGCATAAGAGACTGGATGCTAAATGGTTTGACTGTATGTAATGGGCATGACTGACACTGTCAGTCATCTTGGGCTAGTGTTTTGTAGTGGGGGGGGGGGGGAAAACCCTCTTGGGTGGGGTGGTTGGAGGTTTTTACCAGAGACGAAAAAAAAATTTTTGAGAAACCCTTTTAAAGGTAGGTTTTTTCTTCCC
>Ga0123352_10001648_pt1 | contig 30049 bp, 21 predicted proteins | sample TergutLab28metaG_FD_89700 | JGI IMG/M metagenome (GOLD analysis project Ga0123352, IMG submission 89700) | Labiotermes labralis P1 segment gut microbial communities from Petit-Saut dam, French Guiana - Lab288 P1 | ecosystem: Host-associated > Arthropoda: Insects > Digestive system > Gut ...
ATTACCTTCAAAAGCTCATCATGGGAAGTGTTAATATCCAATTCCGGATATTCCGAATCTATTTTCAATTGGCTTAATCTCGCATCAGGAACTACTTTTGGAAGATCGTCTAAACTCTTAAGACCGTAATATATCAAAAATTCTTCCGATGTACCAAAAAGTATTGGCCTACCGGGACCATCCACCCGGCCCATTTCTATTACGAGACCATACTCCAACAGCTTATTTACAGCCCTGTCAGAATTTACACCACGTATACCGTCTATGGTGGCCCGGGTAACAGGCTGCTTATATATTATAATTGCCAAGGTTTCTAATACCGTTTGCGGAAGTTTAACCCGCGGCTTTTTTTGTAAAAGCCGTTGCACCGCCGGATAATACACCGGATTTGTACATAGGCGATAAGCACCGTCCACTTCTTGAAGCTGTATGCCGGATTCCTCGCTTACATAAACTTCCGCCATTCTGGCTAACAAATTTCTAGTTAGAGGGATGTCGCAGCCAAGTGCTTCTGCAAGTTTTTCCAACGGAACGCTTTCAGGGCTTGCAAATAGCATTGCTTCAAGGGTTTTTTCTCGTTCGGATATTAGACCGGGCATATCCATGCCTCCATTCACGTTGGTTAACTTTTTAACGTAGAAATCTCCACGTCTGAAAAGGACTGAGATTGATGTGCAAGCGCCATACCCTGGCGTACCATTTCCAATATGGCAAGAAAAGTTACCACCATTTCGTTTTTACTGCGGCAATCTAAAAATAGCTTTCGCAAACTTACCTGCCCTTGTTCCTTTAATATGTGGCGCACATACTCCACTTTTTCGGTTACGGTAAATACATCACGAGGTAATCTACCAAAATTAGCACGTACCCTATCCCGCTTTCCTTCTCGCCGAGACATTACATCTAAAAATATTTCCATTAATTTGGGCAATTCTACTCTATTAAACTGGTACGGATCGGTTTTCTTGTTTTGTTTAAAATCTTTTAAAAGCGGCCTGTCTCCTATACCGATAATACGCTCACCTATTGGGGTGCGGGCATTTAACTCAAATGCAAGGTCTTGAGCTTGTTTATAGGCAATAAGCTTTTGTACAAGCGCTTCTCGCGGGTCTATATATTCTTCCTCAGTTTCCGTTTTTTTGCGTGGCAGTAGCATTTTTGTTTTTATTTCAAGCAAAGTTGCCGCCATAACCAAAAATTCACTTAGCCTCTCCATATCCGGCGGCAAGTTGGCTACTTCCTGCAAATACTGGGTGGTTAATGTGGATATTGGAATGTCGTAAATATCAATTTCATGCCGCTGGATTAGACTAAGCAGCAAGTCTAACGGCCCTTCATATGCCTCTAGTTTTACATCCATGCGCGCTATCCTCTAATTTCTGCACCATACTTCTTCTGTAAATTATCCAAAATAGCGTCGATATTTTTTTGAATCTCAGGTACAGTTAGGGTGCGGTCATTTGCACGGAATTTTAAGGAATATGCCATAGATTTATAACCTTCACCAACTTGCGCCCCTTGGTATACATCAAATAGCTTTACATCTACAAGAAGCGGGCCACCTTTTTCACGTATTCCAGCCTCTAACTCTACAGCGGTTGCAGCCTCATTAACCTTAAAGGCAAGATCCCGGGCTATTGGCGGGTACACCGTAGGGTTTACAAATTTAAATTTATACGCCTCGGCTATTTTATGCAGGGTTTCCATGTCCAATATGGCAACATAAACTCTAGTACCAATATCATAATTTTTTGCTACTCCCGGATGTAGCTCTCCAAGCACCCCAAGCAGCGTTGCGGCATCTCTTGGGTTTGGGCTGGTTTTTACAGATATTGTCGCCGTACGCCCCGGGTGCATAAAACTAAAATCTGTAGACGGCTCAAACACATTGGGACGGTTGGTAATTGTGGATAACAGCGTCTCAACATCCCCTTTAAGGGAAAGGTAGTCCACACCTTCTCCGTAAGAAGCAAGGGTAAGCCATGGCTTTTCGTAGAAGGGAGTGGTTGCCGTTTTATCATTGCATGTTTGGCAACTAAGCAAATCCACAATTTCTTCTTCAGATTGAGCACTGTAGGTGTGTGCAATTTCAAACAATGCCACATTTTCGTTACCTTTATTATAATTGCGCAAGAGACTTTCTAATAAGCCACCAATGGAAACAGTGCGCATGATACTGAAATCTTCACTGAGTGGATTTTTTAAGCATACGGCATTGCGCAAATTATGCCCTTGTGGGATTTGCAATTTGTCAAACACTTTTGGGCTTTCAAATGGATAGGTTAAAGCCTCGCTATAGCCAAGGGAAACCATTGTACGTTTAATGTTGTCTTGCCTACGGCGGCGAGGGTTTTTACCGGCTTCGTTTTGCGCGATAACATTGCCGCTTAACACCTGTGTATAACACGCTTGAATGTTATTATACCCATAAAAACGCGCAACTTCTTCCGCAAGGTCTGCTTCGCAGGAAATATCTGCACGGAAAGTGGGAATTTCAGCTTTCATATAAGTTTCAAATTCTTGAGTTGTAATGCCAACACGGTTTAAATATTCACAAATTTGACCTGGGGTAAGGTTTATGCCAAGTAGTGCATTAATGCCGCAAGGTTTAAATTCAATAATATTTTCCTGCCTAGGCGTCGGATATACATCCACCATACCCGGCACAACATCTCCACAATTTAAGAGTTCCACCAATTCCATAGCACGGTTTACGCTGGCAAGTACCTGATTTGGATCCTGCCCTTTTTCGTACCGTGCAGAAGCATCTGTACGCATACCCAAGCTGCGCGTTGTCTGTCTTATGTTTGCAGAATCAAAATTGGCAGACTCAAACAATATTGTTGTCGTGTTCTCCATAATTTTTGAATTTTCGCCACCCATTACACCTGCAATGCCAATTGGTTTCTCGTGGTCGGCTATCATCAGCGTGGTTTCTGTAAGGGTACGATCTTCACCGTCTAAAGTGGTAAACTTTTCGCCTGCTTTGGCTGTGCGTACAACAATTCCATGTTTGCCATCTTTAACAGCAACCGCAGAAATATTAAAAGCATGCAAAGGCTGGCCATATTCCAGCATGACATAGTTTGTAATATCCACAATACTGTTAATCGGTCGCACCCCTGCCGTAGAAAGACGGCGGCGCAGCCACTGGGGCGACGGTCCAATTTTTGCGTTTTTTACAACACGAGCAATATAACGTGGGCAGCGGGTAGAGTCTTGTATTTCTACCGTAACCAAATCGTTTATATTGCCGTCCCCTGTTTCGTTTACAGTTATTTTAGGTGTGGCAAAAGTCTTGCCGTATGCGGCGGCAGCTTCCCGAGCCATGCCTACTACGGAGTTTGTGTCTGGACGGTTAGACAAAATATCAAAGTCTGCCACATCTTCACATAGCTGCATTATTGGGCGAACATCTACACCTAATGGATGTGCATCTGGGAATACATAAATGCCTTCATCCGATGCTTCCGGGAAGTCGGCAGTAGTGTAACCAAGTTCATCAATAGAACACAGCATACCATTGGAGTCTAACCCACGCATTTTACCCTTTTTAATTTTAAGTCCGTTGGCCAGTGTAGAGCCATGCACCGCAACCGGCACAATATCGCCAACCTTAAGATTATCTGCACCTGTTATAATTTGCAAAGTTTCTGTGCCAATGTCCGTTTGTGTTACCCACAGCTTATCTGCATCCGGATGCTTTTCCAGAGAAATCACTTTGCCAATAATTACATTGGTTATATCTTCGCCAAGTTTTTCAACGCCTTCTACGGCATTGCCTATATTGGTCATTTTTTCAATTAGAATTTCATTTTGGTCACTTATTTCTGCGGCTTCTTTCAGCCATGATAGGGGAATATTCATGCTTTTATCTCCTTAACTATACTAGAACTGCCCTAAAAACTGCACATCATTTTCAAAATATGGCTTTAATACCGGAATTCCATAAAGAGCCGATGTCATGCGGGTTATTCCAAGCCCAAAAGCGTAACCGCTATATATGGCTGGATCAATGCCTGACATTTGAAGCACCTTTGGATGAACCATTCCGCATCCCCAAAGTTCTACCCAGCCGCTCCCCTTACATACACTACAATCGCTGCGAGGCTTGTCTACCGAGCAGGAATAGCAAGAAATATCCACTTCTGCACTAGGTTCTGTAAACGGAAAATGATTTGGGCGCAAGCGGCTTTTTGCATCCGGCCCAAACACATAGCGCACAATGGTGTCCAGCATTCCTCTTAAATCACCAAATGTGATGCCCTTGTCTATAACAAGGCCTTCCATTTGATGAAACGCCGGTGTATGTGTCGCATCAATATCGTCATTACGCGCGCACATACCTGGTACCACCACACGTATTGGCGGTGTTGTAGTTTCCATTACCCGCACCTGCATTGGAGAAGTATGACAGCGCAGCAAATGGTTTTCATCTATATATAAAGTATCACTCTCTTCACGTGAAGGGTGATTTTGTGGTGAATTGAGCGCATCAAAATTGTGATACACGGTTTCTATAAAATTGCCCTCTACAATGTCAAACCCAAGGGACACAAACAAATCTTCAAGCCGCCACATAAATGATGTAACCGGATGCAAGTTTCCTATCATTTTTTTCCGGCCTGGTAAAGTTATATCCATGGTTTCTTTTATCAAAGCCGCATCTTGGGCTTTTTGCTCCAAACGAATACGCGCTTCTTCCAAGTTTGCCTGAATCCAGTCACGTACCTCATTTGCGTTTTTACCCATTTCTTTGCGTTCTTCAGGAGGGAGGCCACCTAAATTTTTTAACATGAGTGTTAATTCTCCCTTTTTACCAAGGGTTTTAACACGAAGGGTTTCAATGTCTGCCGGTGTTTCCGCAAGCAAAATCGCGTCCTTAACACTTGCTTGCAGCTCGCTTAATTTTTCTAGCATATGTTAAATTCCTTTCCAAAATTAAAAGTCACATTTTAGTTTGTTTAGTTTACAATGTTTAGCTAACTTTGGCAAATTTTGAAATTATGCCGCTGCTTCACTTTTTTTAGGCAAACACATAGCCACCACCACATTACCCAATGACAGCACCGCCGCAATAAAAAATACATACTGCGGCCCCCACGCTTCCCATACCAAGCCTCCAAGGAATGCACCTACAATAGAAATGGCATGGTCAATGCTCATTCCCATAGAAAGGGTTGGTGAAATTTCTGACTGATCCACCGCAATAGAACGCAAATACAATGTACGTACCATACCTAACTGCATTGTCATACGATCTAAAATACACAACCCATAAATAATGAGTATCGGAATACCTACTGTAGCAATACTGCCGGACAACAAACCTGCACTAAACACACCAAACAGTATGTATATGGCAATAAACGCAAAACCTTCAACATACATCATATTTTTTACGCCAACTTTATCTGTAAATCGCCCGGCCATTGGTATAAAAAATATACCTAAAAACATACCGGCCATGGATAAAAACGCCATGGTATCTGCCCGCCTAAGCAAAATAGAAATAAGCACCCAAGGCATAAATACAGATGCAATTTGCTTGTGCGCCCCATGGAGCGAGGCTAAAAGGTAATAAAATTTATATCGCTTACGCAGCAGAAAACGTCCTTTGCCTGTATTAATTGGCGGATCTCCCATCATTTTTCGTATTTTTAATAAAATAAGCACAACAGTAGCAAAAAATAAGGTCGCAATTAAAAAATTGCGTATCACACCATGATTAAAGCTAAAAATCTCAAAACGGAAGCCTAAAAAAACTGCCAATGCAGCCACAAATCCTGCCCCGGTACGCACACCGTTTAAAACACCAAACTTACGCCCTGTGTTTTCCGAACCAATAATGTTTAACCCAATGCTATCTTTTAACGGCATGTAAAGGTGCATTCCCATTGAGTTTATGAATAAAAAAACCAGCATAATAGAAAATGGCGGCGTAAATACCCCAAGTAAAATAAGTCCAATAATAGATAATAGCTGTGCAACAATTGCAAGGCGTATCTCGCCTAAAAACGACATGAGAGAAATAACGATAACACCAATGAGCCCCGGCAGCTCTCTCGGAAGCTCAATAAATCCGCGTTGTCTAGGGGTAATGCTGTAAACTTCGTAGTAAAAGTTGCTGTACACCCCTTCAGATAACCCCGCTGCAAGTGCCGTAAATGCCGTGGCAACCAAAAGGTAAATGTACGCCCGCTGCCTGGTTTTTGCATCCATCTCCATTTTATTTCACCCTCAAATGTTTATTTTCCCAGCATTGTATCATGAGGAAAAGTCTCAGGCAAGGTTAAGACTTGCTAAACGTGGATATAACATGCCATCAAAAATTCAACTGATAGCAAAATGGAGTCGGTTAAATTTTGCACCGTAGTCATTGAACCTCTATTTCTTTCTTGATATACTGTTCCCAACAACAAAATACGGAAGGAGCTATCATGAAAATTGTATCCTGTAAAACAAATCATATAGAAAATCCCCTCGGTTTTCATATGAACGAGGCAACCATTTCCTGGATTGCATGCGACACCGCCTCAAAGCGGCAAGAAACCGCAAAAGTTTTAGTAGCAGCCGACGCAAACATGAAAACCATTGTTTACGACAGCGGCAGCTGCCAAAACCTTGACAGCCGCGCATTCACCCTTCCCATTACACTAACCCCAAAAACACGATACTACTGGACAGTGACCGTAGAGGGGAATGAAGGTGACAGTGCAACATCCAACATAAATTGGTTCGAAACAGCTAAAATGAATGAACCATGGAATGCCAAATGGATAAGCCCCACATGGGACCAAAAAGGCGATGATTGCAAGCACCCATATGTAAGAAAGCAATTTTCAACCAATAAAAAAGTAGCAAACGCCCGGGTTTACATTACAGGCATGGGCATATACGAATTGTTTTTAAACGGCAAAAAGGTTGGAGATGAATATTTGGCCCCATGCTGCAATACCTACGACACATGGGTACAGTACCAAACTTACGATATCACAAATTCTTTTACAAATAGCGAAAATGTACTTGGCGTAATGCTAGCAAACGGCTGGGCAAAAGGACGCTTTGGCACTTTCCCAAAACTAAATGTACCCTACACCAATCGCTTTTCCCTTTTATGTGAAGTGCATATAACATATGAAGACGGCACAACCCAAATAATTTCTACAGATGAAAGTTGGCTGTGTGCACCGTCACCAATTCTATTCGACAATATGTATGACGGCGTATTATATGACGCAAATAAAGAAATCTCCGGCTGGTGTGAAAAAGGGCTTAATACATCCAACTGGCAGCAAATGCAGATAATAGATCCACAGGAACTTGGACAACCCATCGCAAGACTATCCTTACCAGTAAAAAACATGGAAGAAATAGCACCTATAAACCTAATACAAACCCCACTTGGCGAAACAGTAATTGACATGGGTCAAAATATGGTAGGCTGGCTTAAAATGCGGATAAATGCACCTAAAGGCACAAAAATCAAAATCAGCCATGGAGAAATTTTGCAAAACGGTAATTTTTATAACGAAAACCTACGCTCTGCAAAAGCGGAGTACATCTATATTTCTGATGGAAGGTCACAAATTGTAGAACCTATCTTCTCCTTCTACGGTTTCCGTTATGCAAAAATAGAAGGACTTACCAATATTAAACTTGAAGATTTCACAGGATGCGTACTTTATTCCGATTTAGAAACAATTGGCACCATAACAACATCTGATAAAAAAATAAATCAGCTTTTCCAAAATGCACTGTGGGGACAAAAGGGCAACTTCCTAGACGTACCAACCGACTGCCCCCAAAGAGACGAACGCATGGGCTGGACAGGCGATACCCAGGTATTTGCAGGCACAGCCATGTTTAACATGAATTCCTACGCATTTTATGTAAAATTTATGCACGACCTATACGAAGAACAAAAACTTTGCGGCGGTGCGGTACCAAGCGTAGTGCCTATGTTTGTAAAAGACCGCATACCAAAAAGCAATGAAAACACCCCATGGGATGAACGTGGAATTCCCATAGGCGCCTGCGCATGGGCAGACTGTGCCACAATTGTACCATGGGAAGCATACCTGCACACAGGTGACACCACCATCTTGAAAAACCAATATCAAAGCATGAAAGACTGGGTAAGCTGGATTTCTAACAAATGCGAAAAAGACAATACCGGATACCTATGGACAGAAGGCTTCCATTTTGGCGATTGGTTAGCCCTTGACGGCAAAAAAGACGAAAACGGAAGGCCCGGCGTATTTGGCGGCACAAACGTAGGATATCTCGCAAGCGCCTATTACAGATATTCATCTTTGCTATTATCAAAAACCGCCGCATTGCTTGACTATAAGGATGACGCAAAAAAATATGCAAGATTATCCCAAAATGTGAAAAATGCACTACAAGAAAAATACTTTAATGAAAATGGCAGTTTAAAAATTGAAACCCAAACTGCACATGTCGTTGCATTGCAATTTGATTTAACAAACAATAAGCAGCTAACAACCAAAGATTTAAGTAAGCTGCTGCTACAAAATAATATGTACCTAACAACAGGATTTATAGGCTCACCATATTTATGCCGCGTCCTTTCAGATAATGGCGAGATGGAGAAAGCTTACCGTTTATTTTTCAACGAAAATTACCCCGGTTGGCTATATCCGGTAACCATGGGTGCCACCACTATTTGGGAACGCTGGAATAGCGTACTGCCCGATGGCAGCATTTCTGACACAGGAATGAACTCCCTCAACCACTACGCCTACGGCAGCATCGCAGAATGGATGTACCGTAACATGTGCGGCATTAACCCGGTGGAAGACGCTCCCGGCTTTAAAAAAATTCTACTAAAACCTGAGCCAAATAATAGGCTAAAATTTGCCAATGCCAAGGTAACTACCGCCATGGGCTTAGTAGCATGCGGTTGGAAGTATAATGATGACGGCACAATAACCATAAACGCTGCAGTTCCCTTTGACACTACAGCAGAAATAATACTACCAAATGGCGAACAAAAAACACTGGATTCAGGATACCACAACTTTACCCTTAAATAGCAAAAGTATTTGCGCGCACAGTACGTACCCGCAAGAAGGCGGGCGGTTCAAAGAGCCGTTTTCGCACAGCGAAAATACTGAGCGCACCCGTAGCGAACGCGAAGGAAGCGTAGCTGGGCTTTGCCCAGCGGAGCGGCGGGGCAGACTCTTGCGCAGCAAGTGCCGCAAAGCGGCAGGCCGCCCGGTGTACACCGCCGAAGGCGGCAGTGCGATAGCACTGGGCCACCCGGCCAGCACGCTTGCGTGCGAGAGGGCCAGTAAGCAAAGCTTACGAGAGGGTCTGGGGCAGCGCCCCATTCCAATAGAACAGGAGAATCTTGTATGAAAACATTCGACAGACATGCGAGTGCTGCACGCTTTTTGCTTGGCGGCATTGGCACCGGTAACATCTCTTTAGACCAAAACGCACGGCTTTGCGATTTCGAAGTATTTGGCAGGCCCAACAAAGGTTCAACTTCTCCAAACACATTTTTTGCCGTTAGAGCAGAATCTGCAGACGGTAAAGTTTACGCAAAAGCCCTAGAATCTCAATTTGCGCCCCCATTCGACCGTTCCCATGGGGCCTTTGCCTTTGACGTAGGCGGCATTGCCCGCTTCTGCAACTCAGAAATGACAGGCAACTACCCATTTGTAGACTTCAAATTCATAGACGAAAAACTACCAATAGAAGCCGGACTTCTGGCCTTCACCCCCCTCATTCCACTAAACACCGATGACTCGTCCTTACCCGTTGGCGTATTAAGGTATAGGGTTAAAAATACCTCCAATGGGCCGCTTACCGTAAGCGTCGCAGGGTCTATGTCTAATTTGGGCAATATCTGCGGCACTAATATTTTTAAAAATCCGGAATATGACGGCACACCCATAAACAAATATGTTGAACGGGGCAATTTCCGTGGCATTCACTTTTTACCGGGAGGCAAAAAAGAATCCGATGTAGACTACTTCGAGTCATCTCTCCTCACCACAGAAAAAGACGGCGTTACCTACATGGACGACTGGAACGAAGCCGCATGGTGGGATGGCCTGCAAGATTTCTGGAACGATTTTACACAAGACGGCGAACTAACCCCTGGCCGTACCCTACGTGGCAACGGCAACTACTTACACAAAAGCAAATTGTCCACCGCATCCCTTTGCATTAAAAAAGAACTTGCACCGGGCGAAGAAGCTGAATTCCAATTTATCATAAGCTGGTACCGTCCAAATCGTGTACACGCTTGGGCAAAATCAGACGACTCCACAAAATGCTGCGGTGAAAGCGGCTGCTGCGAACCCGGCACAACCGACCCAACAAAAGTAATTCGCCAATACCACGCAAAATTTGGCAACGCACTGCAAAGCGCAACCTATTTAATAAACAACCTACCACGCCTGGAAGAAGAAAGCCGCCGCTTCGCAAACGCCGTCATGTCCAGCACATTACCGGAATACGTGCTGGACGCGGTTTTAGCAAATGTAACCGTTATCCGCAGCACCACCTGCTTTAGAGTAGAAGACGGCACATTTTTTGCATGGGAAGGCTGCCACGACAACGAGGGCTGCTGTAACGGCAACTGCACCCACGTTTGGAATTACACCCAAACAATGGCGTTTCTATTTCCAGAGCTTGAACGCTCTATGCGCAAAACCGAATTCCTATACGAGACCAATGAAGAAGGCCATATGAACTTCCGCGCAAATATTTATTTAAAAGATGATCCCCACATCATGCCCCCTGCAACAGATGGCCAACTTGGGGCAGTCGTTCGCCTATATAGAGACTGGCAGCTTTGCGGAGACGACAACTTCCTAAAAGAACTATGGCCAGGCGCCCAAAAAGCCTTAGAATTTGCATTCAAAGATTGGGATCCAGACCAAGACGGCATAATGGACGGCGAGCAGCACAACACCTACGATATCGAATTTTACGGCATAAGCAGTATGCTCAACTCCATCTATTTTGCTGCCCTGCGCGCCGGTGAAGAAATTTGCAAGTACCTGGGCGATAACGCCACTGCAGAAAAATACGCAAGCATTTTCAAAAGCGGATCAAAAAAACTAGACGACCTAACATTTGACGGCGAATACTATATACAAAAAATCGAAGACGTTAACGAATACAAATACCAATACGGCCTAGGCTGCCTAGCAGACCAATTACTGGGCCAACAACAAGCACATGTATGTAATTTAGGCCATTTAATGAACCCGGATAATATTAAAAGTGCCGTAAAGTCAATTTTCAAATACAATTTCCTAGAAGACTTTAGCTACTTTAACAATGTACAGCGCATGTACGCCCTTAACGATAATAGCGGACTGCTTCTATGCAGCTGGCCAAAAGGCGGCCGACCGGAAATCCCCTTTGTATACAGCGACGAAGTATGGACAGGCATAGAATATCAAGTTGCCTCACACTTAATATACGAAGGCTTTGTAGACGAAGGTCTAAAAATTGTAGAAGCCTGCCGCGCACGCCATGACGGCGTTGAACGCAGCCCATGGAATGAAGTTGAATGCGGTCACCATTACGCCAGATCTTTGGCAAGTTACGGCGTGCTGCTTGCACTAACAGGCTTCCACTGTAATGCAACTACCAAAACCTTAACCTTTAAACCTGCAACAAAGGATAAAAACTTTAAAGCATTCTTCTGTTGCCCGGACGGATGGGGAATGTACAACCATAGCAACGGCAAAATTGAAACCCTGTATGGGGATTTATCCGCTTACAAGGTTGTTGTAAACAACTAATGGAAAAATATAAATTAAAAGAGTTCTACGTTGATAACGTAGAACTCAAATGTCTACTTGTAAGCCGTGGCGTAATGGTTGACAAAGCCGTATACAAGTATGCAAAAGATAAATTTCGCCTAAATATAAACCCACTTTGCTGTAACTGTATGCTACTGAGCGATGGCACAATTGTACAGCTTACAGACACTAAATTTCATTTAGAGTACCTTTCCGGTATTTTGAGTTGGAACACTCTCAAGTTACTAAGGCATGTTAAAGATTTGGCAACCCCATTTACTCTGCGCTTAGTGGAAAACCAATTTGTTTTATTCTACGAAAATCAGGAAGTGGACACTGTCACATTTCCACCTGCCAGTCAGTTTTACAAACAAAAAACGGCACTAGGCCGCCCATATGTAGGCAATACCGTTTTGCAAGGGTTAGATTGGGTAGCATTCCAATGTTTGTGGCCCTGCGAATTTGCTACAGAGCAACATGCTTGCCAATTTTGTTTTTCCGGTGGAGATTTTGAAACCCTCGCAAAAAAGGGCAAAGCACTGCCGGCAAGCGTTCCGTCAGCAGACGTAAAAGAAATAACCAAATATGCCCTAGCACATGACAATGTTAGCAGTGTTCAAATCACCGGCGGATCCACACATGACGGAATTGCCGAAAACAAATACATTACAGCATATCTACAGTCACTTTCAGAACTTGAAATACCCGGAGAAAAACTTTTATACATCACTCCTCCGGTAGATACCGCAATAATTGACAGCTATTTCAACCTTGGCGCAACCCGCATAGCATGTAGCTTAGAACTGTGGGACATAAACCGCGCGAAAGAAGTGACACCGGGCAAAATCAATTTCATAGGCCGGGATCGCTATTTAAAAATACTTGAATACATTGCACAAAAGTACGGCACCGGAAATGCATCTTCCAACTTTATCATCGGTATTGAAGATTTTGAAACCCTAGCAGAAGGTGCTACATGGATGGCCAAGCGCAGCATTCTACCGGCTGCATCCATATGGATGCCAATGGGTCGCCCTGTACAAGGCAGCATGAAAGCCCCAAACATTGATTACTACAAGCGTGTAAAAGAACATTTTGCAGAACTTTATAACAAGTACAAACTAGAACCGCCTAAAGGCCATGGCCTTAATGTCTGCATTGGTAGAGATATTTGGAACTATATAAGCCAGCAATAATATAAAACTATTTGCGCGCACAGCGCATACCCGCAAGAAGGCGGGCGGCTCAAAGAGCCGTTTTCGCGCAGCAAAATACTGAGTGCATCCGTAGCGGACGGGTCGGAAGCGTAGCGGCGGGGCAGTCTCCTGCGCAGCAGGTGCCGCAAAGCGGCAGGCCGCCCGGCCAGTGCGTACCGGTAAGAAGGCCGGCGGTGCTTCAGCACCGTGTTTATCGCAGGTAAACATACTGAAAGCGAAGCTTACGGGAGGGTTTGGGGCAGCTCCCCATTAGGAAGAAGGATTCTCATGAAAACACTTGACAGACACGCCAGTGCGGCGCGGTTTTTGCTTGGTGGCATTGGTACGGGAAACATATCCCTAGACCAAAACGCACGCCTTTGCGATTTTGAGATATTTGGCAGGCCCAACAAAGATTACAGGCCACCCAATACATTTTTTGCCGTTAGAGCAGCAACTGCCAACGGAAAAGTTTACGCAAAAGCCTTAGAATCCCAACTACCGCCGCCATTTAACCGCTCTCATGGGGCATTTTCGTCAGACGTAGGCGGAATCGCTCGCTTTCGCCATTCAGAAATGACAGGCGACTATCCTTTTGTAGATTTCAAGCTTACAGATAAAAATATGCCAATCGAAGCTGGACTTCTGGCTTTCACACCGCTAATTCCACTAAATACTGACGATTCATCCCTACCTGTTGCCGTGCTAAGATACAGAGTAAAAAATATTTCTACACAACCTCTAACCGTTAGCGTTGCAGGCAACATGTCTAACCTAGGCAATGTCAAAGGCGCGGATCGCTTTAAAAACCAAAAATACGATGGCAACCCAATAAATAAATACGTTGAACGAGGCAATTTCCGTGGCATTTACTTTTTGCCAGGAGGCAAAAAAGAATCCGATGTAGATTATTTCGAGTCGTCGCTTCTAACCACCGAAAAGCAGGGCGTTACCTATTTGGACGAATGGCACGAAAGTGCCTGGTGGGATGGCATACAAGATTTCTGGAACGACTTCACATCAGACGGCGACCTAACACCGGGCCGCCCCCCACGAGATGAAGATAAATATATACACAAAGTCAAGCTCTCATCCGCTTCCCTCTGTGTGAAAAAAGAAATTGCACCGGGGGAAGAATCAGAATTTGAGTTTATCATAAGCTGGTACCGCCCAAACCGTGTTCGTGCCTGGGCAAAACCGGACGAATCTACAAAATGCTGTGGAGAAAGCGGCTGTTGCGCCCCCGGCACCACCGACCCAACAAAAATAATCCGCCAATACCACGCAAAGTTTGGTAACGCACTACAAAGCGCGTCCTACCTAATAAACAACCTACCCCGCCTAGAAGAAGAAAGCCGCCGCTTTACCAATGCAGTCATGTCAAGCACCCTGCCCGAATACGTGCTTGATGCTGTTTTAGCAAATATCACCGTTATCCGCAGCACCACCTGCTTTAGAGTCGAAGACGGCACATTCTTTGCATGGGAAGGCTGTCATGACGATGAAGGCTGCTGTAACGGCAACTGCACCCATGTTTGGAACTACACCCAAACAATGGCATTCCTATTCCCCGAACTTGAACGTTCCATGCGTAAAACCGAATTCTTATACGAAACCAACGAAGAAGGCCGCATGAATTTCCGTGCAAATATCTACCTAAGCGACAGTCCCCATAAAATGCCCCCTGCAACCGACGGACAGCTAGGCGCAGTCATTCGCCTCTACAGAGACTGGCAGCTTTGCGGCGACGATAGCTTTCTGAAAGAATTATGGCCTAATGCAAAAAAAGCCCTAGAATTCGCATTCAAGGACTGGGATTCTGACCAAGACGGCATCATGGACGGCGAACAGCACAACACCTATGATATCGAATTTTACGGCATAAGCAGCATGCTTAACTCAATTTACTTCGCCGCCCTACGTGCTGGTGAAGAAATTTGCAGATATCTAGGAGATAACACCACCGCCGATAAGTATACAGCCATATTCAAAAGCGGCTCAAAAAAACTTGACGACCTAACATTTAACGGCGAGTACTACCAGCAAAAAATCGAAGATGTTAACCAGTACAAATATCAATACGGCAAAGGCTGCTTAGCAGACCAATTGCTGGGCCAACAATTAGCCCATGTTTGCAGTCTTGGCCATTTAATGAACCCCGCCCATATTAAAAGCGCCGTAAAGTCAATTTTCAAATACAATTTCAGAGAAGATTTTAGCGACTTTAACAATGTACAGCGCATGTACGTGCTTAACAACAACAGTGGGCTAATCCTATGCAGCTGGCCAAACGGCGACCGCCCAGAACTCCCCTTTGTATACAGCGATGAAGTGTTCACCGGCATTGAGTATCAAGTTGCATCCCATCTCATATACGAAGGTTATGTAAACGAGGGCCTAAAAATTGTAGAAGCCTGCCGCGCACGCCACGACGGTATAGAGCGCAGTCCATGGAACGAAGTTGAATGCGGCCACCACTACGCAAGATCTCTGGCAAGTTACGGTGTACTGTTGGCACTAACCGGCTTCCACTGTAACGCAACCACCAAAACACTTACGTTCAAACCAGCCACAAATGACAAAAACTTTAAATCATTCTTCTGCTGCCCAGGCGGCTGGGGTATATACCATCATAAAGACGGCAAAATCGAAACCCTGTACGGAGATTTATCCGGTTACAACATCGTTGTTAAATAAAAACTATTTGCGCACACAGCTCACACCCGTAGCGGACGCGAAGGAAGCGTAGGTGGGTATACACCGACGAAGTCGGTCTGTCGAAGACAGAGCCCCCCGGCCAGCAAGCAAAGCTTGCGAGAGGGCTTTGCCCACTGGAGCGGCGAGGCAATCCCCTGCGTAGCAGGTGCCGCAAAGCGGCGGCCGCCCGGCCAGCGCGTACCGGCAAGAAGACCGGCGGTGCTTCAACACCGTGTTTACCGCAGGTAAACATACTGAAAGCGAAGCGTACGAGAGGGTTTGGGGTAGCGCCCCATTAGAAAGGAATAAAATGTCACAACTAAAAATAATGTTTATTGGCGCCCATCCAGATGATATAGAGGTGTCATGTGCAGGCACAGCAATTAAATTTGCCCAAAAAGGTCACATTGTACAAATTCTATCCGCCACCAACGGCCAATCAGGCCACCATGAAATCATGGGTCAAAAATTAGTAGAAATCCGTACCAAAGAAGCCCAAGAATCACAAAAGCGCATGGGGATCCATTCCTATGTAATTTTAGATAACAACGACGCCTACCTAACCGCCGATATCCCTTCCAGAGAGCGCATGATAAAAGCAATACGCGATTTTGGGCCAAATATTATCATTACCCATAGGTTAAACGATTACCACCCAGACCACCGTATTACAGCACAGTTGGTACAAGATTGCTCCTACCTAGTAAGAGTACCTAACTTTTTGCCCGGCACTCCAATTCCAGATATAATGCCTGTAATTTTCTATATGAATGATAATTTTATGAAACCGACCCCACTCGACCCCGAAATTGTAGTAGACATTGACGATGTAGCAGATGCTAAATTAAATGCACTTGACGCACATACCAGCCAAGTATACCAGTGGCTGCCGTGGATAAGCGGAAACCTGCATAAAGTACCTTCCGACCCAAAGGAACGCATAGAATTCCTACGCAGCGCTTTTGGCACCAGATGGGCAAATATCGCGAACCGATTCCGCAGCAAACTTATTGAAAAATACGGAGACGAACGCGGCAGTAAAATAAAATATGCCGAAGCCTTTGAAGCCAGTGAATACGGCGGTGCACACGACATAGAAGCAGAAAAAAAGCTATTTACCTTTGATTGATACAGCTAAAACAAATTCAAGTGGTTGCGGAGCACAACCACTTGAATTATTCAGTTACAATATTATCTTCACAAATTCATCCGCAACAATGCTGCCCGGCGTCACAATACAGTCCAATGCTAAAACTTTAACACCTTGACGATAAGCCTCACACAATGCATCGTTAAAATCAGGATGCTTCTTCACATTAGGCGAAAAGCTGTTTACGCCTTTCATCTTTATAATAAAAACGATATATGCCTCATATCCCTCTTTCAAACAAGCACAAAGTTCGTTTATATGCTTTATACCCCGCACCGTAGGTGCATCCGGAAACATAGCATGTCCATCAACTTCTAATGTAACACCCTTTACTTCCACATAAGCCTTCCTAGTGCCATCTTCAATATAAAAATCAAATCTGGAATTACCATATTTAGATTCCGGTTTAATAACTGCATCTTTACTAAAAAGATTACCTCGCTTCACCCACTCGTGAAATACGCCGTTTGGCACTTGGCTGTCCACATTTACAAGTCTGTCACCTTTGTAAACAGATATAAGATCAAACTTCGTTTTACGATGGCTGGCATTGTTTTCTTGAACAAATGCCCTCACATTAGGAACAAAAAGTTCCATACACCTTCCTGTATTTTTCACATGGCATATTTCTATATTGCCATCAATTTCAACATGGGCAATAAAACGATTAGATCGCGCTATAAATCTTCCTTCTTTTACATTTATGTAGTTCACAGATACTCACTCCCTGCAAATATAATCGTTTAATCTTTTAAAAATAAAATCTTTGTTTAGGAGCATATTTATGTTACGCATAGGCTGTTATTTATCATCATCCAAAGGCTTCCTTTCAATGGGAAAAGAAGCCGTTAAAATTAAAGCAAATACATTTCAATTTTTCATGCGCAACCCAAGGGGCGGCGCGGTTAAACCACTAAATCTGGCAGATATAGACGCATTTCGCTCATTTGCAGTCGAAAATAATTTGCAAGCCATATTGGGCCACGCTCCATATACTGTAAATCCATGTGCCGAAAAGGAAAACCTTCGCAAATTCGCCCACGATGTTATAAAAGACGACTTGCAAAGGTTAGAACATATACCTAACAGTATGTATAACTTTCACCCGGGCAGCCACGTAAAACAAGGCACAGAAATCGGCATTGCCCTCATTGCTAACATGCTAAACGAGATAATAGAACCAGATCAAAAAACCGCCATACTTCTTGAAACAATGGCAGGCAAAGGTACAGAAATTGGTGGCCGCTTCGAAGAAATTCGAGATATAATCACAAAAGTTAATTTACAAGAACACCTGGGCGTATGCCTCGATACCTGCCACGTTTTTGATGCCGGATATGATATTGTAAATAATCTTGATGGTGTGCTCAATGAATTTGACAAGGTAATAGGACTCAATAAATTAAAAGCAATTCACTTAAATGATAGTAAAAATCCTATTGGCAGCCATAAAGACAGACATGAAAAAATTGGCGATGGGCAAATTGGATTAGATGCCTTTGTCAGAATCATAAATCATCCCGCCCTTAAATCCCTACCCTTTTATCTCGAAACCCCTAACGACATCGAAGGATATGCCCACGAAATTGCGATGCTTGAAAAGCGCTACAACTAACACTCAATATTATGAATGCCCATTACAACAACAACGAAATAAGCGGCACCGTTATCAAACACAACATCGTACAAACCACAACAAACTTTGCCGCCGTTAAAGAATCCGCCTTAAATTCTTCCGCAAAAATAGCAGTTGCAGCGGCTGGCGGCATAGCCATAAGCGTAACAATGACACTTAACATAAGCGGGTTTGGTATAAACAACCGCAAAATAAGTAACGAAATAATCGGTATAACCACAAGCTTTAACCCTACCGGCGGCAATAACCTAACATCCGTAAACGAATCCTTTAAGCTCTGCTGGGCCAATGCCGCACCAATTATAATCATAGACAGCGGTGTAGTCACACCACCAATAAGATCAATTCCACTTTCTATGGCCCAGGGTAAACGAAACCCGGTTAAGAAAAAAACAAACCCAATTGCGGTCGCTGGCACTGCCGGGCTACGCACAAGAAGCTCCTTAAGTTTAAAACCCTTTGGAGCATCATCATACATACGCACGCCAACTGTGAATGCCAAAATACAAAACGCCGCCTGTGTCATTGCGGCATAAATAAGGCCGTCCGTTCCAAAAACCGCCAAAACAATAGGTATGCCCATAAAACCCACATTCGGATAGGCGATGCCAAATTGCCAGTTCTGCCGTTCTCCTGGGGTCGCTTTCATTAATTTGGCAAGCCATAAACCGGCAAAACCGGCAATAATAAAAATAACCCCCGTTATGACTACGGTAGATATGCTCTCCATAAGTAATTCCCTAGAAAATGGGCGCATAAACGACATAAAAACCATACACGGCATGGTAATACGCGTTAATAGCGTAGACATACCTGAAGAATGGACTTCATTCAGCATCCTTTTTTTACGGCAAAAAAAACCGGCAGCCAAACATATTGCCAACGCAATTAGGCTGTTCGAAAAAGCTATAAATAATTCATTCATAATTAAGTATTGTACCACATAACTAAAGTCTGGTACAATATTCGTTAAATATATTTCAAAGGAGGTAATAAATTTGCTAGATAAACAGCTAGTAAACGACGTTTTAACCGCCGCCATGTCTACAGGTGGCAACCTTGCGGAAATTTTTATAGAAAACACCGCAAGAGACAGCATTAACATGTTAAATGGACAAGTAGAAAAAGCCAACTGGGGTATGGATGCAGGGCTTGGCCTTCGTATTATCTTTGGTACAAGCGCGGTATACGCATACACAAACAACACCAGCCGGGATTCTTTGCTTAAACTTGCAAAAGATGCTGCACAGGCTGTAAAAGCCAGCATCAAAAACGGCACATCTCCAAAAGAAATCATCACAATTAACAATAATGAAATGCTAAAGTTTGCCGACAAAATTACAATTCCACCAGAAAAAGTCGGAAAAAAAGCCATTGCAGACGTGCTACGCCAAGCATCACAAGCTTCCTACGATTACGACCCACTTATTACACAAACAGTCGGCATGTACCTCCACACAGCCCAAGATGTACTTATCGCCAATTCAAACGGCATTTGGGCAGAAGATAGACGCATTACCACCCGCCTACTCGTTCAAGCCGTGGCATCCAGCGGCAATGAAAAGCAAACAGGCTCACACGCACCAGGTGCAAAAGCCGGTTTTGAGTTTATAGAATCCCTAAACATTCCCGAAATAGGCAAAAAAATTGCACAAACTGCCGTAACCATGCTAAAAGCAGACCTTTGCCCAAGCGGCAAAATGCCTGTTATTATCGAAAATGCATTTGGCGGCGTTATTTTCCACGAAGCCTGTGCCCATAGCCTAGAGGCAACCTCCGTTGCAAAAGGTGCGTCCACATTTACCGGCAAACTTGGCCAGCCTATTGCACCACCAATAGTAAACGCAGTAGACGACGGCACATTACCGGGCGTATGGGGTTCCATTAACGTAGATGACGAAGGCGGCACACCACGCCGTACCACCCTCATCGAAAACGGAATTCTAAAATCATACTTGGTAGACTATTTAAACGGCCTAAAAATGGGCATGCCATCCACAGGCAGCGCACGCCGTCAATCTTACCGTTTTGCCCCAACTTCCCGCATGACAAACACCTATATTTTACCAGGCAAAGATAAACCCGCAGATATAATCGCAGCCACAGAAGAAGGCTTATACGCAAAACAAATGGGCGGCGGCTCTGTAGACCCATCCTCCGGCGACTTTAACTTTGCTGTATTAGAAGGCTACATGGTACGCAATGGCAAAATTGCCGAGCCTGTGCGCGGCGCAACCCTTATTGGCAGAGGCCACGAAGTGCTGCTTAACATCGACCGTGTTGGAGATAACTTTGAAGGCGGCCAAGGCATGTGCGGCAGCATAAGCGGCTCGATACCAACAGATGTTGGCCAGCCTATGATTCGCGTTAAAGATTTAACAGTAGGAGGTAGAAAATAATGATAACATTTGACGATTTTCGTAATGAATTATTCGCTCAGGCAAAAACCAAAGGATTTGCCGATTACGAACTCTACTATTCTGCTGGAAATGGTTTTTCTGTAAGAGTTTTCGAAGGTGAAATTGCCGAGTACAAAAACACTTCCACCGAAGGTGTCGGCTTCCGCGGCACATATAATGGGAAAATGGGTTATGCCTATACAGAAAAATTAGACACAAGTGTAATCCCCGCCCTATTAGAAAACGCCGCCGCAAACGCCACCATCATAGAAGAGGAAGCAGTAGAAAAACTCTACCCCGGCGATGAAAAATACCCCCAAGTAAACTCATTTGACCCCGCCCTCGACTCCGTAGATACAGCACAAAAAATTGCATGGGCATTCGAAATGGAAAAATACGCCCTAAGCTTAGATCCACGTGTAAAAATGGCAGATTACTGCACAATCGCCACAAGCGAAAACAGCATAGCCATCGCAAACTCCTATGGGCTAAATCTAAGCCAAAAAAGCAATTTTGCAAATGTATATCTCATTGCACGTGTAGAAGAAAACGGCGCAACCAAAAGTGCATTCGAATACTGGACCGGACGCAACTTTGCAGACTTTGACTACAAAAAATTGGCAGAAAAAGCGGTAAAAACCGCACTCAGTTTCCTTGGTGCAACAAGTATACCAAGCGGAAAATACCCGGTAATACTTGACCAAAACACAACAAAAGATATTTTTGAAGTTTTCTCCGGCGTATTTATGGCCGAAAGCTGCCAAAAAGGCCTGTCTCTGCTTAACAAATCCAGACTAGGAGAAACCATTGCCGCACCCCACATTACCCTCCGTGATGACGGCGTTTGCGACCTAAGTCTTGGCAGTATGGCTTTTGACGCAGAAGGTGTTGCAACACAAAACAAAGCAATCATAGAAAATGGCGTCCTCAAAACCCTGCTTTACAACACAAAAGCTGCCGCAAAAGACGGTGTTAAATCCACCGGTAACGCATCAAAACCCGGTTTTGGCGGCGCAATTACCTCTTCTATCACAAACTTCTACCTAGTACCCGGCGAAAAAAGTTACGACCAGCTAGTGCAAGGCTTAGATAAGGGCGTAATAATAACCGACATGGCCGGGCTGCACTCCGGAGTAAACCCAATTAGCGGAGACTTTTCCGTTTCTGCAGATGGCTACCTGGTAGAAGGCGGCAAAATTACAAAACCCATAGAGCAAATAACCGTTGCAGGCAATTTCTTCGAATTTCTTAAAAACATCGAAACAGTAGGTTCAGACTTACGATTCCATTCTTTTGGAGCCGGCGGAATTGGAATGCCATCTGTTTTAGTAAACGGTTTAAGCATCGCAGGGCTATAAAGCGTATATTTCCCACAATGTAACACATAATAAGAGCATACCTAGTGGTATGCTTTTTTTATTTCACCTAATAATTTAATCTGAAAGGATAGATTTAACATGCGAAAAACTATATATTTACTCATTGCCGTAATGGCTGTTGCCACAGGATGCCACACTACTTTTACCGAACCCATGTCAACCACTCCACCCCCATCAACTGCGCCAATCCCTCAACAGCAAGTTACAAGGTACCCATCACGGCAGCAAGCAAAATCTGGGCGTAGGGCAGCAACGCACACCCCGGCACATCGCACCAGCCAATCACCAAAACAAGTACAGCCACCACCCAAGGCACCAAACCCAACACCTGTCCAAGATGTGAATACAAAAACAAACAGGGAACTCGCCACACACGAAACCCAATTTGACAGAAACGATGAAAACCGTAATACCAACATAGCGCTTGCTGCAGAAAGTATTAACGGTAAAATCGTACAACCCGGCGAAACATTTTCTTACAATGAAACCGTTGGCCCAACAATAGAACGCCGAGGTTATAAAGAAAGCATAATTTATGTAGATGGCGAAAAAGAAAAAGGCTTTGGCGGTGGCGTATGTCAAGTATCAACCACCCTGCATAACGCTGCCGAAGAAGCGGGCATGACCATAATGGAAAGGCATGACCACTCCCGCCCCGTAACCTATGCCGAATCTGGTGACGAAGCCGCCACAAGCTATGGCGTAATAGATTTCAAGTTTAAAAACGAAAAAAGCCATCCGGTACAAATAAATAGCACCGCTCAAAATGGAACAATTAAAGTGACGATTATTGCAGTATAAACAAAAATCAACTGGTAAGAAATTCCTTACCAGTTGATTTTTTATCCAAGCACCTTACTAACCGCCTCAATCACGCGATCTGCCGTAAATGGCTTAACAATAAAGTCTCTTGCACCAGCCTGGATCGCTTCAAGAACCATCGCTTGCTGCCCCATAGCCGAACACATAATAATTAAAGCCGAACTATCAATTTCTTTAATACATTTAGCCGCTTCAATGCCATCCATTTCAGGCATCGTGATATCAAGTATACATAAATCAGGCCTTAATTCCTTAAATTTTTCTACAGCCTTTACACCGTTTTCTGCTTCACCAATAACATGATAGCCATTTTTTGTTAATACATCCTTTAGCATCATGCGCATAAAAGCAGCGTCATCAACCAATAGAATCGTTTTTTCAGCCATATTTTCCCCTACTCCTCATGTGTTAATTGCCCAATTTATTTTACATTAATGGATTATAGTTTAATTTTCGCCCTAGGGCAACATTTTTAAGAAAGTTTCTTAGAAAATGTCTATGTTCTACCGCATTTTAATGGTATACTTTCTCCTAGCTATATTATTTGACATATAAAGTTAAAATGGAGGCTACAAATGAAGACATACTATATCACCACCCCAATTTATTATTTAAATGGCGATGCACACATTGGCCATACCTATACCACTGTTGCTGCAGATGCTTTGGCGCGCTACAAAAAAGCCCAAGGTTACGATGTAAAGTTCTTAACCGGCGCAGACGAACATGGACAAAAAGTAGAGCAAGCGGCTAAAGACGCGGGTTTAACGCCACAAGAATTTGTAGATAATTTAGCCAGCCGTCATATGGATGTTTGGGATCTAATGGACTTCAAATACGATTTCTACCAGCGCACTACCAACCCAGCACACGTGGCAGGGGTACAAAAAATCTTTAAAAAACTATATGACCAAGGTGATATTTACAAAGGCAGCTATGAAGGTCTTTACTGCACACCTTGCGAAACATTTTTTACCGAGCGGCAGCTAACCAATAACAAGTGCCCAGACTGCGGCAGGGATGTAAACCCCATTAGCGAAGAATGCTATTTCTTTGACCTGCCTAAATATCAAGACAGATTACTCGCCCACTTTGAAGGGAATCCGGAATTTTTAATGCCCCTTTCTCGCAGAAATGAGATGATTAACAATTTCATCAAACCCGGACTCGAGCCCTTATGCGTATCACGCACAACATTTACTTGGGGCGTACCGGTAGATTTTGACCCAGGTCACGTTGTATATGTTTGGGTAGATGCCCTGCCAAACTACATTACCGCATTAGGTTATATGTCCGACAATGATACAATGTATAAAAAATACTGGCCTGCAGACTTACACCTTATGGCCAAAGAAATTGTGCGCTTTCATTCTATTATTTGGCCATGTATTCTGATGGCGTTGGGCGAGCCTTTACCAAAAAAAGTTTTTGCCCATGGCTGGTTGCAGTATGAAGGACAAAAAATGGGGAAATCTCTAGGAAACGCCATTAACCCAAAAACACTGGTAGAAGCCTACGGTGTAGACGCGATTCGCTACTTCCTGCTTCGTGAATTTACATTTGGGCCGGACGGAAATTTCACCCAAGACGCACTCGTTACACGCTACAATGCGGACTTAGCCAATGATCTTGGCAATCTGCTGTCTCGTACTGTTGGCATGGTAGATAAATATTTTGGCGGCACATTGCCAGACATGCCACAAACCCCTACCCCATTTGATGCAGACTTATTAAATATAGCCACATCTGTACTAACCAAATTTGAAGAAAAAATGGATAAGTTAATTTTTTCCGAAGCCCTAAACGAAATATGGAATCTAGTACGCCGCTCCAACAAATATATTGACGAGACACAGCCATGGGTACTTGCAAAAGACGAAAGCAAAAAAGCCGAACTTGCCACTGTTTTATACAATTTGGCAGAAGTTTTGCGCATTTTGTCCATTGCAATTTCACCGGTTATGCCCAACACGCCAAGCATTATTTGCGAACAGTTAAATATTACCGACACAAATTTAACTACCTGGGAAAATGCTAAAAAATTTGGATTACTGCCACGCAATTTACAGGTTACAAAGGGTACAGCGGCATTCCCTCGTATTGAAAAAGTTGAAACAAAAACTAAATAAGGGGGACTGTAAATGATCATTGACTCTCACGCACATTATGAAAACAGACGCTTTGACCTTGACCGAGACACACTTTTAGAAGCCCTGCCTTCAAATGGTATAGAAATGGTTATAAACGTAGGCTGTGACCTATCCTCTTCCTACGAGGTTATTGAACTTGCAAAAAGATATCCCCATGCCTATGCCACGGTTGGTGTTCACCCCCATGAAGCCAAAACCTTATCAGAAGGTGGACTCCAGATTTTATCAAGACTATGCACACATGAAAAAGTCTTAGCCCTTGGTGAAATTGGACTGGATTTCCACTACCAATACTCCCCACGTGACGTACAGCGACACTGGTTTAAACGCCAGTTAGAACTTGCCGCCGAAATTAACATGCCTGTAGTCATTCATTCCCGAGCAGCAGATATAGAAGTTTTTGAAACCATCGAAAAAAGCCAAGTACGCAAGGGTGTTATTCACTGCTTTCCCGGTGATGCTGAACTTGCGCTAAAGTATGTAGAGCTAGGCTTTTACATTGGTATAGGTGGTGTTGTTACTTTCGATGTAACAAACAGCTTACAAGAAGCCGTTGCCGCCATCCCACTAGATAAAATTTTACTTGAAACCGACGCCCCCTACCTTACACCTGTCCCACATCGTAGAAGAAGAAATGAATCCAAATACCTCACTTACGTTGCTGATGAAATTGCTAAAATAAAAGGAATATCTGCAGAAACCGTTTGCACACAAACCAGCAAAAACGTGCGTACGTTATTTAACCTTAATTAGTAAAGGAGCGTGTCCTCTTGAGCAAAAAAGAAAACACCAACCGCTTAATCGCTCAAAATAAAAAAGCATACCACGATTACTTTATAGAAGAAACATTTCAGGCGGGCATTTCTCTTGTCGGCACAGAAGTAAAATCCCTACGCGCAGGGCGCTGCAACTTAAAAGAAAGTTTTATCCGCATAGAAGGCAACTCTGCATTTATAGAAGGCATGCACATTAGCCCATATGACCATGGCAATATTTTTAATAAAGAACCCCTACGCAAGAGACGCCTACTGCTGCACCGCAGCGAAATAAATAAATTGCGCATGGCCATATCCCGGGACGGATTTACAATTGTGCCTCTAAAGGTATATTTTTCCCGGGCATATGTAAAACTTGATATAGCCCTTGCAAAAGGAAAAAAACTTTACGATAAGCGCGAAGCCTTGGCAAAAAAAGACCAGGAACGCTCGACTCAACGAGAATTTGCCCAACGAATATAAAACTATTTGCACGCACCGCGTGCACCCGCAACGTAGTGAGGAAGCGTAGCTGGGCTTTGCTCAGCGGAGCGGCGGGGCAGACTCCTGCATAGCAGGTGCCGCAAAGCGGCAGGCCGCCCGGTGTACACCGCCGAAGGCGGCAGTGCGATAGCACTGGACCACCCGGCCAGCACGCTTGCGTGCGAGAGGGCCAGTAAGCGAAGCTTACGAGAGGGCTTGGGGCAGAGCCCCATTTAAATCGAAAGGGGATTGTAACAATGCTAGGAACAGATATAGGCATAGACCTAGGAACAGCTTCAGTTTTAGTATACATCAAAGGCCAAGGAACCGTATTAGAAGAACCTTCCGTAGTAGCAATTGACAAAAATACCGATAAAATTCTTGCCGTTGGCGAAGAAGCACGCAGTATGCTAGGACGTACACCAGGTAATATAGTTGCACTACGCCCTATGAGAGAAGGTGTTATTTCTGATTATCATATTACAGAAAAAATGCTTAAATATTTCATTAACAAGGCAGTTGGGCGGCCACTATTTCGCAAACCGCGCATAGCAATTTGCGTCCCCTCTCAGGTAACAGAAGTAGAACGTCGCGCCGTAGAAGAAGCTGCCCAGCAAGCCGGAGCCCGCCAAGTGTTTATTATAGAAGAACCCATTGCCGCCGCAATAGGCGCAGGCATAGATATTGCCCGGGCATGTGGCAGCATGGTTGTGGACATAGGCGGCGGCACCACAGATGTTGCAGTCATTTCTCTAGGCGGCACAGTTGAAAGCGCGTCAATCAAAACCGCAGGCGACCATTTTGATGAAGCAATTATCAGATATATGCGCAAAAAGCATAGCATCTTAATTGGAGAGCGATCCGCAGAAGACCTCAAAGTGAATGTCGGCACCGCATTCCCACGGGTTGCATCGGTTACGATGGATGTACGTGGGCGCAACTTAGTAACCGGGCTGCCAAAAACAATATCTGTATCATCAGAAGAAATGCAGGAAGCCTTACATGAATCTGTAACAAATGTTGTAGAAGCTGTACACATGGTTTTAGAAAGAACCCCACCAGAACTTGCTTCCGACATTGCCGACCGAGGCATCGTTATGACAGGCGGCGGAAGCCTCCTTAACGGCCTAAATAAGCTAATAAGCCAACGCACAGGCATTAATACAGTCATTGCAGAAGACGCCATTTCCTGCGTAGCAGTTGGCACCGGAAAATATATCGAATATATATCACAGGGAAAAATGAATCCTGATGACTTTAGACCCAAAAGTAGTTCTAGGAGGTAATGTATGGCGTTTCCGCTTACACATTTATGCGTAGCATATCATATACTCACAAAACACCCCATACCAGCCCCTGAATTATTTTTGCTGGGTTCGATTGCACCTGACGCAGTGCATTCACGCGCAGAATTTAAAGGTTCATCACAATCTAATATTGGCCCTGCAAAAAAAGTCACACACCTATGCCCCATAAGTGACGAAAAATGGGGACGCATAACTGACAATGATGGATGGGTAGAATCTGTAAAGGCATTCATAAGCAAAAACCCAAACAACCCACTATTACTTGGATATGCAGTACATGTATTAACAGATATCTTTAACAATAAAGGCCTATGGCATTATTTTAGTACCAACTACCCAGAAGAAGCCGCCCGAGGCTACAACAGCAATTATTATGCGGATTTACGCAACATAGATTTACGCCTTTACAATGAATTTGTAAAAAACAGGAAAATGATGGATCTGCTAAAAAATTCCACTTCCCAAGACATATCAGGATTAATTGCCAGAGACGAATTAGAAGATATAAGAAACCATTTATTAAATATTGCATATGCAGATATTCCAGATAACGCGTATACAAACAATTACTTTTACGTAACATATGACCAAACTCTTGAATTTATAAATGACGCAGCTGAATTTTGCGTCAAACATCTGCTCTAAATTTTAAGGAGTTGTCATGAAAAAAAACTATTTAATACTTTGCTTGTTGCTAATCTGCGCCTCTATTTTTGCATTAGCGTCCACATTTATTATGACACGTGAAATATATGAAGAACCACTATCCTTATATACAATGCCTGAAACCGCTATAAGAGAATTACCGCCAACCCCAACCAGGCCTCCAGAAATTATTGAGGAAATTTACTTTTTAAACGACTTCCCCTCCTTATTTATTACAGCGCCAAAACACCCTTTTCAGCAAGATCGCAGCTATTGGCAGCGGGACAGCAGTTTAACAATGACAAATACTTCCCCCGAGTTTCAATTCACCGATGTAGACGTACGCGTACGCGGCCGCGGAAACACAACTTGGATTTACGGCCCGGACAAACGCCCTCTGCGCATTCGATTTGAAACGCCCCAGCCAATGCTAGGTTCAGAATACCCTCATCGGGATTGGATTTTACTTGCCAACCACTTCGACCGATCGCTTTTAAGAAACCATGGGGCAAAATATTTAGGAAATTTACTAACCGGCATGCCATGGACACCATCTTCACAGTTTGTACATTTATATATTAACGGCGAATATTACGGCGTATATGAACTAACAGAAGAACGTGACGTAATAGTCGGGCGCATTGAACTAACTCACGACCCGGACCCCACCATTAGCGAATATTCCCTAGAATTAAATAACCACGTAATTGGCTGGCGGGCCAGTGAGTTTGAAGAAGGCGTGGACTATTTTGAACTTTTAACCCGTGCATATCAGCTTCGCTGGCCATCTGGCAACTTGCGTAACGATGGGCATTTCGAATATGTACACAACTATATCCAGCGTACAAGCAACGCAATACGTGAGCACAACTGGCGAGAAATTACAAATTTAATTGACATCCCATCATTTATAGATTTTTACATTGTACAAGAACTTTTTAAAAATGCTGATATAGCACGGTTTAGTGTATTTATGCAAATAAGAGGACAGGGAGATAACCGCAGGTTATACCTAGGCCCTGTTTGGGATTTTGACCAGTCCTCCGGCAATAACGAATATGTAGAGAGCCCCGAAGGACGCTTAGTAGAGCGGGATAATTACTGGTACAATTATTTAATGCAAATTCCTGCTTTTAAACAAGCAGTAACAGAACGATGGGATGAGGTTAAGCTAACCTACATTCCACAAACAATTGAGCACATCTACTATATGGCAACCACTTTTGAAGACTCATTTAACCGCAACTTTGAAAGACACCCATATATTATGGGTGACATATTTGAATGGAACTGGGTACACTCATATGCTACGGCAGAAATTGATACGTTTATAGGACAAGCTGAATTTTTAATAGATTTTTTAACCCTTCGCAAACAGTGGATAGACGACTTCTTACACGACCGCCTGCCCGAATCTGAAGAAGAATATGGAGAATAAAAAAATTCAGTTGGTAACGTTCTGTTACCAACTGAATTTTTCAAGACCTTGAATTTACAATGTAAGTGCAACAGTCGATAAAAAAGAAGTGACTCAACAGTAGAACTCCATTAAAATAGTGTTTGCGAGAACAACTATACAGGAGGATTTCTTAAATGAGTCACTATACCCATCTTACCACACTAGAGCGTGAAATGATA
>Ga0123352_10001649_pt1 | contig 30048 bp, 13 predicted proteins | sample TergutLab28metaG_FD_89700 | JGI IMG/M metagenome (GOLD analysis project Ga0123352, IMG submission 89700) | Labiotermes labralis P1 segment gut microbial communities from Petit-Saut dam, French Guiana - Lab288 P1 | ecosystem: Host-associated > Arthropoda: Insects > Digestive system > Gut ...
CGTGTTGAAGCCACGCTGGGTTGGTCCCCCAGAAAGTAAGCGTTAAAATTAGACGAAACGGGTTTTTGGAACCCACCCGGGGGGGGGGGGGGGGATATACAAGTTTTACGTGCATCCATAAATACGATGCTAAGGTGGAACTTGCTGTAACCCTGAACCTTGGGCGATGAGATAAAGTTAAGTGTAAAACTGTATTCACACATGCAGCGCTGCGACCGAGCGTCGGGCTATCAGCATTTGTAATGATTTGTCGACCGTCTTTGCAGTAAAATACCGTGACAGTCCGGACTGCTGCGTCTCGTATGGCCTGCCAATCACTGCGCACCATTCACTGTGTACCACACCATTCGACACTACACAAAGTGAGCTACAGATTAACTGGATAATTCCAAAAAGCAGGGTCCTTTCTCACAAACTAACAGCTCCTCAGATGGCCAAGAAATTCCCCGCACTGTATGGTAACCGGAAGTTCATCACCGTGTTCACAACAGCCCACCAACAATGCCTAATCCGAGCCAGATGAACCCAGTCCATGCCCTCCCATTATATTTCTTTACGATCTGTATTAATTCCGTCCTCCCATCTATGCCTAGGCGTTCCAAGTGGGCTCCTTCCTTCAGGTTTTCCCACCAAAACCCTGCATTTTCCTCTGTCCTCTCCCCATCTTTGCCGCATGACTGCTATGATCACTCTAACAATATGTGGTGATTGCTAATCACAAATTTTCTGTAGTCTCCTGTTACTGTAAGTGTCCATTGTGCACCAGAACACAAAGTTACACATTTGACAACAGTGACTTACAACCGCGACTGCCAGCAATTATCCTGACTGACACACACGTTGCTTTTAAAAAAGTTCCCAACAATGAAACCAATTTTTCTTATATTTTACGCCAGTATCTGTACTACAACCCTTAATTTGCACGTGTGTCCGTGCTGCAGCACCTTGCCTGCACGTTGGTTGCCAGGTACATAATACTGTCTCCCTGCCAGTCGGTTACCGGCGGCAACATTTTTGCGTATAGTAAAGGTAAAGCAATCCCATGACAGGTCTGGACAGGCACTGAGGGTTCCAAAAGGTTGAGTCTCCCAGATTTCAAGACAGTCGGCACATGAAAGTGGTAAGGTTCTCAGCACTACGCACTGGCCGCCTTTACCCCCCAAGAAATATTCCTGGTACTCGTTTCTGTTAGAGGCTGAATCAACCCCAGGCACATAGTGCGGCCGGAAGGATTATGTCAATGAAAAATTCCAATGACACCATCGGGAACCAAACCGCGACTTTCCGGCTTGTATTTGCGTATAGTAGGCGTTAAAATGAACCCTTTATTATCACTATATGTACCGCCAGTTTAACATTCAACAATTCTACGTTCTGCCCACACAGTGCATTTATGTATTTTGTGTGGATCTGAGAACAAACAGCGATTATTTCCCTATACAGCATTAACTGACTGGTTTGTGTAACCGAGATGGAGTGTGTTTACTGCGCGGTACGGACTGGATCTTTATATACAATTCAGGTTAATATTCAAAGGTAAGATACTGATGCGTTCCTCACGTGTCTATTTAGCTACAAAACAGTAAGTATCCCTTATAGCATTTCTACATGTACAGTGACGCGTATTAGTTACATTCCTGCAGGACGTCATTATGTTCCTTCTACTGCAGAATACAGCGGTTTAATTTCTATTTCAGGGTTGCCAACGAAACGACTGAGTGATAAAGAGGCTGAGAATTTACTGCTGGATGATAATTCTTCCACAGGTTTTGCCTGCACCAATAACATACTTCGCGAAGTGCTGCGCAAAGAGTAAGTTCAAGGACTTGAGGGCGCCGTTGTGTAGGACCAAGAACACCCTGAGCGACTGACAGAGGACGTACTGGCTGCATTTGAGTGGTTGGTTGCAAATATAAGTACCATGAAGAACACCCAGCCCCTCTCAGCCACCAGAAAGAAATTCAGTCCAAACAGAAACTAAGCACATGTTCGCGTCTCGTCACCAGACTGCTGGACAAAATTACCAGATAAAAACAAAGTAACAAATTTTTTTAATCCAGAGAAAACTGTTAGTTTGTAACAAACAAATGGGATATTTATGTGTAACGGAATACTGTTACGCTTTCTCGTAACCACTGTCGCTGTGGAAACACAACAATGTAACCTTGTACTGTTGACCTACAAGTAGCTGTGAACAACACTGAACCGTCGAGGTTTGTCACGGAAACCCTAGAATAGTTCTCATTGCATTCTTGTCCAACCACAAAACATTTCGCACTGCTGTCAGCAATACCACGTGCAGTGCCCGATATTGCTGTCCGCTTGTAACTAAACACGGAATTTATCCACATATTTTCGTAAAAGTTTTCAATAACAAGTTTCACCAAAGCCGTGCCGTGGGAGCCGCCCTGATACATGCGGACAGACAGACAGACAGACACAAATGAAGCTAAAACGCGTTTTTTTTTCGCAATTTATGCCAACGCGCCGGAGAAGTGCTGTAGATCGGGATCCAAGTGGAGTTGCATCTGACATGTGGCGGCTTGCGTCATTACGTGCACTGCATGTCAACAGCACGTACAGACATTCATACTTTAGCAGTGACGGCGCAAAACAGTATTAACCCTTCAAAACCCAGTGGTTTAACATTCAACAATTCTACGTTCTGCCCACACACACACACACACTGTATTTGTGTATTCTGTGTGGATCTGAGAACAAACAGTGATTATTTCCCTATACAGCATCAACTGACTGGTTTGTATAACAGAGATGGAGTGTGTTTACTGCGCGGTAGGGTCTGACGGTTTCGACTCAAGTTACCTGGTTTGGGAAATCCCCGACTCCAGCAAGTTGGAAGGTCGCTGTGCCGCCTGAGGCCGTGAGCAACAGCGACTCAGCAGGCCAGGTTAGGTTGCCCGCAATAACACGTGTTACTCCACACGACGGATTGTGCCTAGCAGTATTCGGCTACTCTGAGTTTCACCGTGATTTTCCTTCGTTGTAATGCAATGCTAGGGTATAACTACGACAGGGCACAGACCGCCTGAGGTGTTGTGCGCAGGGGTGGCTGGCCACTGACCTAGGGACGTCGAATTGCACTTCATCCTCCCCCTGCAGCCAGCCCCTAATAAGCCTGTGACTCTTTGTAACGACATTTGATGCAGATGAGCAGCTTCACACTCCGGCCGCTAAAACCCCAGGTGCCTATTTAGCCTGCACACTGTGCAACGGGTAACATATACTGTCCCTTGCAGGTGCTCCTCGCCAGTTGTTTCTCAGCAGTGCTCGGATCAGTTCTCGGGCGGACCACCATTTATACTGATAGGAAGTTGTACTTAGTTCCTAGTCTTCCACAGTCCCTCCACGTAAATGTCCAGTTAGTATTTTAATTATGCCACGGTCAGCTCTTTCCGAGTCCTTGCCAATTAATTATTCACTACAATCAAGTCATTCCAAACTACTCCAGGCATCATTATACAATCCGTAAAACACATAAGTACAGCAAATGAACAATACTTCAAGCAGTATATCAGACACGTAATAGACACACTTGAACAAGGCATTCTTTACCGTCAACATACCACACGGTCTCACGGCACACGACTACGTTCAGCTTCATTTACGCCCAAAACTAAAGTAAGGCTTTCACTGCTCCAGTTTTGATGGAACTCATAATGCCCCAGTACACTTTGTGAATTTATCCTGTGCTAAGTTTCATCAAAATCGGGTTAAACTGTAGAAGACAGGTACACTGAGAATCGTTACGGCTAAGCGCGCACGAGCGGTTTCAGTCCTTGCAAAAAAAAGTAGAGGCGACAGAAGACGCTGGCGATTGTCAACGCCTCGGTGCACTGATGGGCTGCGAGGGTAGAGCGCTGGTGGTTGCCGTGTTACTGCGGTTTGGAAACATTAAATGAAGACAGCAGTCACTCAATTATTATACCAACTAACGCACTTATATCAAATTTACACATTAAAACACTAAAACGGTTTTAGTGTTTTAATGTGTAAATTTTATATAAGTGCATTAGTTGGTATATTAATTGAGTGACTCGACATCATGCACGGTGTAACAATGAAAATAAAAAAAAGAAGACAGCAGTGTTGGGCACTTCGATAACGGGTCAATAATTACTGCAGAGAAAATCCTAGTCGCCACAAGAACACCTAAGGATACAACCGTCAAATATCTTTGATACATTCGCAGACTCGCGCAAAAAGTTGCTATTAGTTTCGTCATGTCTGCCTGTCAGTTTACACGTCCGCGTGCAACAACTCGTTTCTCAGCGTACAGACTTTTCTGATATTTTATGCTGAGAAATTTTATTACAATTCTGTCTAGAAAATTCAAATTTGGTTAATATCGGACAAAAATATCAAGCACATTACGTACGATTTTGAGTTGTACTGGGACAAACACCGTTAGGTACTGTACAAGAACAGCCAACACTGGTACAAGCAAAGGGTGTTTATTGCACAGGGAGAGAACGGAGCGATTGTCTCTTGTCCACTTGCGCCCATATATTTCTTTGCATTTCATTTGCACAAGCGGTCGTCAAGCGACAGTCGTGTCGCCCTTGAAATGCTGCGACTTTTTTCTTCGCCAAGATCAAAGATGCCAGTGCGCACACCGCCATATACAACTGTCCGTTTCATCGGGCAGCACGGCAGTGCGCGGGCAGCTCAAATGAACCACGAATAAAAGGCTAAATGAATACAGGCGGTAGCTAAAACGGCTGACTGTGTCGGTTAGTTTGTGAACTGACTGGCGTCGCTATCGTGTGATCAGCCTCTAAAGCCGACAGGCGTCTGAATATAGTCAGGTAATTCGTGGTTTTCCTCGGTCTGTCCATAAAATCTCTTGATAGGACTTGGAAATAGACCACGCCCTCCAATCCAGGCAGGTCGTCACGTGACTCGCCAACAACGCCCGCACCGCACAAAACACCTGGGGACAGTGGTCAAGGTAAACACAAAACTCTGTCTGGGCTTAAGCAGCATGCCATAACGATGTATGGGCGAATGGAAGTATACCTCCATACATTCTCAACCTGAGCACTAGATATTGGCAAAGCAGTCAGCTGCACGCACCGCCCATCAGAAGGCAGGACGTATGGAAAAGAGAAAATGCGCTGCCCCTTGTCGGGAATCGAACCGCAATATCTTGGGTGTTTATCTCCTAGCCCAGTAACTATAGTTGCTGAGCTACCCCTGTTCTTAAGCTAACAGAAAGTAGTGCAATGTCTGAGCACAACATGGTTACGAGACCCTGTGCCGCTGTTGAGCGCAGTGCCCAGTGCAACCGGTTTCAGGTTCACGTGTTCTAGATATTTCCTGCTGCAGCTATTATGTTCAGATTGTCGTGCGCAGGATTCTGATGGATTTGAGGTTCGCAGTGTCTAGGTCAAGAATAAGTGGAGTTTTAACTCCACTCCCCTACGTCTCCGTGGCGAGGTGCTTAATTAAGCAATGACTTGTAGTCGGAGAGTATGAACTTTACGTTCGTCTAAAATATTACGCCGCGTAATTTGGTACCGACGTTTCGAATGAACCTGTTGCCTCCATCTTCCGCCCTGAGAAAGGCAGCCACACAATTTTATATCTCCGTACAAATGTCATGTGAACTGCGCTGTACTATCTTCACCTCAGACACTACCAGTGCCATTAAATACCCGAAAGACGAGCGGCCACCCACTTCTATACTTCCAGCCAACCACACGTGGCCTGCTGCCATTCATCGGCTTAAAACGTGGACTTTTATGGACTTTTTATTTAATCATTAATTTTTTAATGTTTGAAATTATACAGCTTAGAAATTAATGGTTTCTACAATACTTTTTATGTATTGTAAAAATTGTGTGCACGTGTGACGTTCACATTATGTCACGTAAGGGCGACATCTTACAGTCATGTGTGTGGCTGCTGCAGTCGAAACATGTAGCTGCTTGGGATTTTCTGCGACAAAAATCGTGTATCGACGGATGACGCCAGTATTATTGCGTATGTACAAACACAATGGGGATGTCACACCTTAGGATTGCCGGATAAATTAAGGCTCATCATCAGACAAAGGAAAGTCAGCATTTAATGACGTTATCTTCTAAGTTTCAAAAACTCAGTCTTCCATACCACGTGACTTTAGAACACTGCTGCACATTTCCATACAATATTCATGTTACCCCACACTTAACACGACAGCCACAATTCATAACACATTCACATAATTCCGTATTTAGATCGTCTGGCTGTTCATTTTATTTCATATTTAACCTTTCGAAAACTAAACGTAATCTGCTTTATACAAAGAATCATTCCGCACTGCGCTCTGAACACTTTCCAACACTGTTATAAAATCCCACTCAATTCATGATGTATAAAGCAAACGTCGCTCTCTATTCTGAGATCCGCACAAAACACTCAACGCAAAGCAAGCACCATGTAGAATTTTCGAATGTTAAACCTGGTGGTACGTAAAGAAACTGCTAGGCTTTAAAAGGTTAAATCACACGTGCACATTACTCTGTACCGTGTTTAGGCGCGTTCGCAAAATTGCGAAAAGCGAGTATTAGCTTCGTCACATCTGTCTGTCCGTCTGTCCCCATGGCACGGATTTTTATGAAATATTACATTTGCGTATTTTTTGAAAATTTATCTTGAAAATTCGATTTTCATTAAAATCTGACAACAGTAACCGGTACTGTACATGAAGACCGATATGCAGTTCTTATCATATCTCACTCATTTCTTCTTCGAATGATGAATGTTTCAGACAAAATTTGTAAAGAAAATCAAAACACATATTTTATGTTCAAAAACTCATTTTTCGAAAATCGTGCCGTTTATGAAATAATGCGGAAAAACATTTAGAGCCGTCTGGCCACAATGACAAAGTGACGCATATGTACTGCATGCTGGGTACTAAGGCTATAAACACACACTCACAATATGTAATACTTATTGCTTTTCCACTGTTACAATGGTGCACAAACGCACCTCATTGTTACGTTATACGTACTGTCTTGTAACACTTTAAAAATGAAGAGAGAGAGAGAGAGAGACCGGAGGGGTGTGCAGCGAGAGGCACTACATTTCATAATAATAATAATAATAATAACAATACAGTAAATTCACTGTTCTCAATGTTCCCAGGCACTGCCCGCTCGACATTCTCGTCAGTGCCGACAAGAAGTGGGATAAGCCGGTACAAATTACCGGGGCCCCGGGCCCGAGTATCTTTGTTTGTCGACTGCACAAATTAACGCTGCCAGACCAAGTCCAAGTCACTACGCAACTGACAATCTTTCCGATTCAGTGTAAAGATTTTTAGCCGGTCCGCCCTTGCTGGGAGGGGGAGGGGCCAAAAAACATTTTCAGCGGGCCCAAACCTGCTCTCCTGGTAAAGGTACGCAGGAGAAGAGGTAGAGCGCTGAGAAGTGAAGAGGGTAGTGTGCTGGTAAGTGGGCTGCTGGTATTGTGCAGTAGAAGGAACGAGCTGGCGGTTTGGTCTGAGTTTGTGTATGTAGGGCAGCATGTGACGGCAAGATAGCTTTGGGGGGCTGAGAACGAGAGAGAGACGCAAGACGTAGATGAGGTGCAGCAGAAAGGAAAAAAAGGCCAGGGAGGAGTGGCACTTACCGGGGGGGGGCATCACTCTGAGATTCAACTAAATTATCTATAAAGAAACAGTCCGTACCGCGCAGTAAACACACTCCGTCTCGGTTATACAAGCCAACCACCTAATGCTGTGTAAGGAAATAACCGCTGTTTGTTCTCAGATCCAACAAAATACATAAACACACTGTGTGGGCAGAACGTGCAATATCTGACTGCTGAACTTAAGCGAGCAATCGGCAACCACATGACTCTAAAGACTTCAATTACATATTCGTTTGTGGTTTTCCTCATACCAATTCTTTGCCAATCTTCGTTATCCAGTCGCTGTCACAAACAACTGGCTGGGACTTTCCGGTCGTTTGACAGAAGTTTCCTTACGGCGCCACGCTGGAATGTAGGCGTAGGAGCAGTAGTGCGACGTATGGGTTGAATTTGAGAACACAATTAAACGAGGTAATACGACAGTTCACAGATTAAAATTCAAATTAACCCTCTGAAGCCCAGTGGTTACTATATTTACCGCCAGGTTTACCATGCAACAATTCCACGTTCTGCCCACACAGTGTATTTATGTGTTTTGTGTGGCTCTCAGAACAAACAGCGATTATTTCCCTATACAACATTAACTGACTGGTTTGTATAACCGAGACGGAATGTGTTTACTGCGCGGTATTGACTGAAACTTCACATTCCAGGTAAGTTCTCAGACACAGAGCATCATCACCTACGCAACGTCCGCTCATACATCTCTAGTCTCCATCACCGAGCAAATATTTAAGGTTTCGTGTCGGTACCAGGTATCTGACAGCAACAGTAGGGGTCCAGGCCACAAGCGGTCGGGCACCCGGACAAATCCGGACTGCTGGCTAGAGTCGGTAAGCATTCAGAAGGTCGTACGACCGGCCAAATTTTGCAACCCTGAGCATAATGCTCAGCCAGATGGTACCCAAAATCCACACCGCACTGCACGCTTCTGATGCAGTCACCCCAAGATTAACTTCTGGGAATGCCTGATGCCACTCAGCACCTGTGTCTTCTTCTCTCCTGTCCAAGAATGAACGATTCCAACACCGGTGTGCAGTGCAGAACCGTAAATTTAAGTATGTATGATACCGGTACGGGCAGTCGGTACAGTGACTTGCATAGTGTCTGGGGTATCTGCGGCTCGAATCCCGACACAGGCAAGAAATGTTTCTCTCCTCCAGAACGTCCACATTTACCGGGTCGTGAAGCTGACCATTCACCTCCATCCATTGCCGAGGTTAAGAATGAGGGGAGCTATACCTCTATTGTCCCTATACGCCTTCATGGCGAAGGCATTGTCTGTCACATAAGGGAGAAACAGAGGCTGCGGGCGTTCGAGGGTCGGTGCTGAGGGAGACGTTTGGGCCTACGGGGCAGAAAGTAACAAGAGAATTGAAAAAAATTGGTAACTGTGGAGCGTCAAGACTTTCACTGCTGATCAGATACTATTGGCGTGAACAGTTTAATGAGAATGAAAGGGGCTGGCCATGAGGCACGTGGGAGACGTACCTACAAGACCTTGGTGGGGAAACCTGAATCAAGGAGACCAGATTGAAGACCTTGGTCTGGGTTCGAAGGATAATATTAAAATGGATCTTAAGTAGCATAGACGGACGTGGACTGGACTGATTTGCCCCAAGATGGGGACAAGTGGCGCGCTTTTGTAAAAAATACAGTAAACCACTGGGTTGACTAGCTGAGGAACTGTCAGTTTCTGCCGACGGTGCAACACAGTCAAAACCACTCAGTTTTTGGAGTTCGTACTTTTTGCTTTCTAAGAACTCTGAACAGCAGACAGAATCGAGGTGCCTTTAAAAGGAAATACAGTTTAATAGACAGAACCCTATAAAAATTTCGCTGTCGGCGTTTCATAATTTCCTTCCTTAATACACTACACGAATAAATAAATAAATAAACATATACATATACATATATGTGTGTGTGGGGGGGGGGGGCAGTAAACGTTTTCCGTCTTTGTCTTGCAGAGACACAACCTTGAATCCATGCCAGGCCCTCCAATATATGATGAGGACAACAGGGGAATTAGTTAGTGAAGTAGACTTGGGGAGGGGCAGAATAAGTGGAAGGGGTCTAATGTTGCTTCCAAGGACGACCAGAAGAAGAGAGAAGAACTGTACAATCGTTACTATAATGTTGGTAACACAGCGTGCCAATGAAAGTGATGTACACAAGAAAGTGCTTGACTGCTGGCTGTGACGCTTCTACTGTATTTACTGCCTTTAGGAGTGACATTGACAGCGCGCAACCAAATACAGGATGACAGAGCTGTCGCAGTTCCGCTGACCTGGGATTTAACCTGGGACTCCGCGGTGACAGGCCGGCGACTAACCGCTCGAACCCTGTCACGGCCGGTGTGCGATCTTACAGTGAGACCATTTGCACTGTATTCCACGAGGACTCATTAGAACAAAATATTATTATCCCATTTCATGCCTTGTTTCGCCCATAACCGGGCGCCTGTCCGTTGCGCAGAATCCTGACACGAGACAGTCACTTCAAGAAGCGGGTGGCTATTGACACTAAGCATTCCATTTTGACATACAGGCAAATTTGTCCCTGCGACATTTGAGGCTATCATAGCGGTCTTGTTGAAGATTCAAGTCGTACGGTAAGTGGCACCGTATCGTTGAGTGAATGAAACACCCCACGACAGCATAACATTCCAGAAGACAATGTGAAGTTGTCCCTGTGCTGTGGCAGTCCAGATACACCTGTATCTCCAAGCAAACCTAACCTTGGATCTAGATAAAAGGCCAAGGTCCCCCCATGCTGTCGCTACGCAACTCAAGTTTGTTAGAAATCACAGGTGGCAGCAGTTACGTCAGGGCCACAATATGTTAGTAATATCCGTCAGTCAGTATTGCAGTCTTGACATTCCTCGAAAATTTAGCTCCGTATAGCAGGACACGTCACTCTATCGACCTGTCTTTCCACAAATCAGTTCTTCTGGCCTGAAGATTCACAAAATTCCGTTATCAAAATATCTCTGAAGGGCTGCATGTACCAGATTGGATCGCTGGACAGGAAACCGCAGGTAGGAATGTTAATTGTCAGACTTACAGTTGATATGTAATGCAGCAACAGAACAGCACAGAAGTGAGATCGTAAGGCAGCAGATGCAGACAGAAGCAGCACGAAGGACACAGCCAATTGGCACATGAAGTTAGTTATGGAATCGCTAGACGGTCAATAATGGTGTGAAGTAGTTAATGTTGCCCAACATTATTGACCGTCTGCCTGTAATGGTGTGGGAACTGCAAGACATAATGAACAGTCTGCAGACCGTCTGTCTACCGAGCAGCAACAGCACGTCTCCCCCACAGTAATTCCAGTGGACTGAAAAAATACAGCTTTCCTTTATTGCGGGTCTTCAAAAACATTTCCAGAGGCCAAATAGCCTAACATTATGGACAAATTTTGACTGTAAGTAACTGCTTCTCGCGTATCGGACCGCAGTACGTCGTGTAGCAGCTGTACGGATGTCTGCAGTACTTCATCAAATGATGGATCATCCAACCACAGACACTCTCAAAGTTGTTTGGCTCACACAACGCTAAATCTGTAATAAACTGTTCGTGAGTGTGTGTGTGTGTGTGTGTGTGTGTGTGTTGTGTTTTGTGGTCTTCGTCTGTACCATTTTTTTGGTCCAGCGGTGGTTCCTTTTCCTGTTAAATAAACACACGACTGAAGCAACGGCAACACCATCAGCATATAGTCAGTTAAACATATCTACTCGCCCTGACCCACGATCAAAATGAAACAATGCACAGTGGTACTTGGTAGTCTAGGGAGACACATGTTGCAGCACAGTGTTCATTCAATGCAAAAATACTGGACAATAATATTGATCGGCTGTATTTGGTGTCAGCCAGGACTGGTGCAAACAGTCGGTAATCAGATGCTGTGTCTCTGTACCGCCTCCAGTAACTCGAGGCGCGCGAACTGCTCACTGCCACGTCACGTGACATGCATCCGAAATACGAGCTTCTCACAGCGGTGCAGCTGACATTGTGTCGCTCGGTAGGTGGTTTTCGACGTCTCGACGGCAAGTAATCGGTCCGAGACGTCGCTGCTGATGACCCTCTAAAGACAGCCGTACTGCCGCCTCCCTCTGGCTGTCACATCCTCTACCTCTCCCTCACCTACCAGTCACCTAACTACTGTTGTCAGAATGTTCTAATGATAAACTTCAGTACCGAAAAGCATTTTTGAACATACATTCGCTGGGGGGAAATACAGGTCTGAGCCACGTCATTTCTACCACGGCCGGAAATCGCTAACAAAATCACCTGCCTGCAGTTACGCTTCTTGATAGCGGCTACCGCGCCTCCTATCACCACAGTCATGCAGCGACGCTACCGTCGCGTTGACGTTGGCCTACTGACAGCGCTGCTGCGACACCAGACCCCCATAGTCATGCAGCGCCGCTACCGTCACGTTAACGTTGGCCTACTGACAGCGCAGCTACGACCCCAGACTGACAATTCGCAAGTGGAACACTACCACTAGCACCGGGTAGGCGGCGGTCGCACAACTCACGTACTGTGTAACGAGCACACTGCTGTTTGGTCCGCTGAAATTACAGCAATTGCGTTAAGTCAGCACTTCACTCTTTAAAGCTCCGTGGTTACTGTAGGAACCAGTAACGTTTAAGTGCGACATGCTGCAATTGGCTGCATTCGGCCCACACAGAGTATTAACGTGTTTTGTGTGGATCTGAGAACAAACAGCGATTATTTCCCTATACATTAACTGGCTGGTATGTATAACAGAGACGGAGTGAATTTACCGCGTGGCAACACAATATACAAATTTAGGGGACTGACAAAGAAGTGACCTGTTTAAATAAGTGACAATTCTTGACCAATGTATGGCAGTCTTCGGATTAAACTAATTAGAATTTTGCTTTAAATTTCTCATGTGGATATTGGACCGACAGAACTACGACAGACACGTGTCACTAGTCCATGAAACGCAGAACTACTACGTCCTTCTTTTCTCTGGCAAATATCATTTATCACTTCCTGTCGCCCCACTTATCGCTCGGCGAGCCAGGTTTCTACGTATGCGTCATCTACATCGGAAGTGGGGCTCCCACTGGAACATCGCGTGTTTCGGTACTACCAGAAGCGAATTTTGTGAACTTTTACCTTCATGGGGCGTGTGGTGGAGACATAGGCTACTTAGCCGTTCCGTTTAGGGATGAAACTTGGTTCTAGTGTGTTATTTCACGACGCTACCAACCGCTGGGGAACACAACGTCGGTGATGAATGAATGAATGAGTGAATGAATAAGGGACCGTGTTGGAATCGTAATGACAAAAGAAAGCTGCAGGACTAGCAGAAGAACCTGTCTCACTGCCACTTTGTTTACCACAAATCTCACATTGACTGGCCTGGGACTGAAGCTGGGCCTCCATGGTGATAGGCCGGCGACTAACGGCCTAAGCCTTGGGAAGGCACCAGGCACAAAAAAAAACAGTTCGTACCTCACAGTGAAGATAGCCCTACCGACCGGGTGATGCTGTCTGCGGCTTCTGCAATAGAACTGTTCTCCATTGAGTTGGTTCTTTAGTTGGTTAGTTACGTATACATATACCCTACCACGGTGCTTTAAGTGATTAAATGAATGATAATCATCGACAGCACCACAGCTCTACTGTCTGTAAAAGGCAGAGTTCACCCTAGATAGGCCACGAAGGCAAAGAGGGGGCGTAGAGTTATAACTCCACTCTTTCTTTAACCTCGCGGGCATGGGTAGTCCACGCAACACCCCGAACGCTGCACCCCCGGCAAAGACCAGGTACCCATTGTAGAGGAGGCTAGGTGGACCCCAGGGCCAGTCTGGAAGGGTGTGGAAAATCTCACCCCCCACCGGGATTCGATCTCCGGACCGTCCAGCCCGTAGCGAATCGCTACGCCGACTGAGCTATCCCGGCCCGTCTGTTTCTACAACTGAAAAATCCTAGTCTGACAACTCAGTGTACATTTGAGATATTCCTGACGGTGGTTTTTACACGTTACTAAGTTCTGTAGGTGACTGTACGCCATTTGCATGTCGCACACCCAGTCGGTGTGCATAAGACAATCCATGCAGGAGACGTCGTTAATCATTCTCACTGTCACCTGCATCTCTGTTGTGCGTTCTTCTAGTGATATCGATACGAGTTGCGAGGACTGGCCATCCACAGCGACATACGAACACTTCGTGCACAGGGTACATTGCACTGGGGTCGAGAGTGCGGTCTTTAGTCGTAGGGAGGAGACTAACGCCAGAACGCAACAAGACCCCGTGACATAGTGCACAGACTGTACTAAGGCCTGCTATACTGTCAGAATGTCAGCAGCTGACAGTAGATGCGCAGACCAAATTTCATTGACATCCAAACGAAAAGTTCGGCGACTGTCACGAGACTCACCAATGCACAACAGAATTAACTGGAGATGACCACTACCGCATTTCACCCAAATCGGTCAATAATATGATAATTGTTTGTAGAAGTTAATTTACGCCCTTATGTAAAGTGAGCCCATTCTGACGAAGGCCATTCTTGCTTCACTATTTTCTGTAACGAGCACCTATGCAGAGTTGCATGAAAATCTAACAAACGGTTTAGTCGTTGATACAGGATCACAAAAAGACGGACAAACGGACGGACGTTATTTTTTACTTCCCTTACTGCACAGATTCGTGATACAAAGTGAAGACAAAGCAAAGATATGCACAGCGGACACAGCCGAAAAAGAACGCGCGTTTTATGGCATGGTAGAGCAGCAGTTGCGTGTGTTTCTCTGTCAGTTGCATCCATCACCGACTGGTCCTTCGAATGTTAGTAAGCTGTTCTCTGTGAGTTACGAACTGAATCTTACTTATGTCGTGTATTAGGCTTCAAAGCACAAATCACACGTTCCAAAGCGCGTTGTGCCGATTCAGCAACAGTCCATTGACACACAGCAACAGCCAGTCACTCACAGCCAACAGTACGGTGACATACAGCAACAGCCGGTCACTCACAGCAAACAGCACGGTGACATACAGCAACAGCCGGTCACTCCAGCCAAGAGACCGAAAAATATCTCCCCTCCACCCCCATTCGGCAGACACACGGCAAGTACACGCAATATCCACGCCTTCGGCCACATTCCCTTCATGGTATTTCTGTTCGCACAATCTAATTCCAATACACATATAGTTCCAGATTTAAGGAGCAGTAGCTCCGTCGGCCTTCTGCAGACGTTACCAAACGCCATGCAGTAAACACGCACTGTTACCAAGGAACTGGTCTTTGGGATTTGTCACCTCTTACTGTCGTAACTCTTTGAATCAAAATTTTGTAACTGACAAGTTTCGAAAAAGAATCGCATGTAAAGTGTGAAATCTCCACCACCAACGATGTCTGTATGTCAGTAAACAGTTACAGCCTGACAGATGTTGCATGCCGGTGGAAACATTTCACTGCTTAACCCGAACATAGATGTACCAACCTACTGCAGCTGTCTTGGATGGTTATACCAAATAATGTAATTTGTTTCAGTGCTGTTACTGCACAGGCATCATACCGAATGGCGTGGACAACACGCGGCCGACACGTGTGTGTCTGTGATCGGCCAATATGGCGTGAAATTTGAGGTTCTTACGGGGACTACTGATGAGGATGTGACGCCGTGTCACCTGGTAGGCAGGTACCGTCGTTTGGAAGCAGCAATGGAATTCCCCACCATACAAAAATTTCCTAAAAATTCACCGTGTGAGTAGACGTTACGGGCTGCACGACCGAGGGACCGGGGTTCAGTTCACGGTGAAGGCAGAGAAATTTGTATTGTCCACAGCACTCAGAATGCTTGATATGGGTGCCATGGGTTCCCTCCCTGGGGTCAAAGCGGTTGGGCATGCAGCTGACCACTCACTCCTATCTAATGCCGAGGTTACAAATGTGTGGAGCTACACCTCCAGTCCCCAATAAACCTTCGTGCTGTGGTGCTCCACACAGACACGTGTACGTCCGCTGCATGTGGCACCGAACTGCAGTGTAATCAAGTGTTTGGTCTTTCTTGGTGTCCAACTGGCAGTGATGAGCAAAATGGCTATTCTGTCAGATAGGCTGCATAGCCGGCGTGTCCTACATAGTGTAGCTGTCTTATTGGAGGGTGAGCTACCCAAGTGAGGTCCAGCATTGTGTCTGTACAACTGCACGTCAGCTGAAACCATTTTAAACTTCACTACCTCGCTTACTGTTCATAAACATCTCAAAGGATCTGACCCCTCTTACATCATCGCGGCCAAGGTCATAGATGGTCTCGTGAGTAAACACTTATACCAGAACCAAACTAACTCATGAACACTTGACTACGCTCGGCTCTCATAAAGCAGACGCTTGTAGTGGTATATATAACGGAATGAGGGTGGATCTGCACTTGTGAAGAGAGACAAACTTTTTGTGCTGGAGAAGTTTGAGGGAACTCCTGTGGCTCGCAGAGAATGAAGTGGCATAATGTTACAGGAAAGGTATTAGCTGAACTGATGCTGTAAATGCTGTTGCAGCTGTTGTAGCTTCTGTGACCCTCGACAGACTGTTTGTAAAAAGTGAATACTGTGCCACTTGCTGTCGGCAGGTTCCCAGGCTTCACCCGCTTGTCCTGAAGACGCAGGTTCATTACCGTGTTCACAACAGCCCGCCACTGATACCTATCGTGTGCCAGATGAGTCAGGTCCACGCCTTCCATTCCATGTCTTTATAGTCCATTTAAATTGTATGCTCCCATCTATGCCTAGGTCTTCAAAGTGGTCTCTTTCCTTTATGGGTTCCTACCGAAACCCCATATGCATTTCTCTTCTCCCTCACATGTGCCACATGCCTCGCCCATCTCCCTAATACTGTGTTGTGAGGTAGGCTCCTCCTTACACAGTTTTCTCCAGTCGCATGCTACTTCCACTAAGGCCCACAAAATAACTTGCGCAGAACTCTGCCCGCCAACACCCTCTGTATACCTTTCCTTTAACACGGAGATCCTAGCTAGCACCCGTGCGAAACAACAGGCAACATCGAGCGTCGGTATACTTCGCTGTACGTTGTCAGACAGCAGACAGGAACACATGACATTCTGAACCGGCTGTAGCAGGCATTAGCCGAGTGCAGTGCAGAATGTCTGCGTCAGTGCAGTGATTTCTTAATGTTGTGCCGCAGAATTTATTGGTTGAAAACGAAACAACAGCAGTGACACATCTCCAGGCTGTAAACGAAACAACGGCAGTGACACATCTCCAGACTGTAAATGAAACAACAGCCGTGACACATCTCCAGACTGTAAATGAAAAAACAGCAGTGACACATCTCCAGGCTGTAAACGAAACAACGGCAGTGACACATCTCCAGACTGTAAATGAAACAACAGCCGTGACACATCTCCAGGCTGTAAATGAAACAACAGCAGTGACACATCTCCAGACTGTAAACAAAACAACAGCAGTGACACATCCAGACTGTAAACTAAACAACAGCAGTGACACATCTCCCAACTGTATACCATTAAGTGAAATGTTTCTTCGGTTCCCAAATTGCTGTTCAAAATTTCACATATTCATTTAGTAACCAAAATTTACATCACTTACCGCTAACAGCCGGACAGACCGGAACACAATCGACTTACAGAAGTCATAGAAGCGTCTGGGCTAAGAATATCATCTCCAAATCAACAAAAACATAATTTCCATCCATATTATTTACAGAGTTTCTTAATAACACACGTATATTTACGTAAAGATTTTATTACAGAAATCGACACCCCTTGTATACACGAACGTCGGTCCTGCGTTATATTGTTATATATATATATATACATACATACCATATACTCGTCCCCTTCTAGTGCCGCTGTCATGGAAGAGTAGAGCTATACCTCTACCCACCCTCTGGGCCACACCGGGCCTGTGACGGGATCACTTTACCTTTACCTTTTTTATATAAACTATATGGAGACGAATGGACAAAAATATTTTATCATATTATTTTGATATATACTGGCAGAACGTTTTAACAATACTTTTGCTAAACAACAACAATAACAAAACAACACCTATTTAAATAATGCACGACTGAGATCTCTCTCATATTATTTTATCACTACTGTTTTGTGCGCTCACATACGTCAGCTGAGCTGCTGCTGCGCCAACATGTTGAGCTGTCAAAATATATTTTGTTCGGCCGTCATCTGTACATCACAACAGGATGCCATACCCCAAGAAAACTGTCTGCTGCTATTCGCGTTCGATTAGAACCAAAAGCTGGACTTTTTACACACATTAAAATTAGATGTTATGTAAACCTCTTCAGCAATTTCTGACGGAAGGACGGACGAACAGGACCAACGTAACTGGCGCCAGGTAGAAATGGAAACGCGCCTCAGCTGTGTGCGCACTGTCACTCGTGTGATAAGCACGCGCCTCCTCCTCACCTACACGTTTGCAAGGCCCCATGGGTGTCACTGTTATCACAGGCTGTGCCAGTTGCTGCCGCTCACAGCTACATGAGCCAACAAGCAAGCTTGGTTCGGCAGCAACAACCAAGCGGCGACAGAGGTTTCAGCAGGAGCAATGACATATTCATTGGAATGAATCATTAATGAGCGGCCCATGGTTTATTCACGATATGTTGAACAACAATAATCATCATAAATCAGCGCGCACCGAATGCCACAGCCGTCCAGGACCAGTGAGAGGCGTCGTTCCGTACGTCTGGACAGTCAGTTGAAGAGGATTACAGGACGCGCTTGCGTTAGATTCTGAACGGTAAGGATGACTGCTATCAGCTGCAGGCACTGCTGCATCATCACATGTCATATTGCCAAACACGAACACAGTTTACAGTGCGACATTCGAGCATCTCACAACGGTAGCAGACTGTTTACCGAGGTACAGAACGTAGCAGCTTAGAAACAGGCGATCTGCAGCCTTGTCATGATCATTTATTGCTGATGAAATTTAAAATTTCGATTGGAGAAACGTGAAGCGGAAAATGAACTTTAACCCTCTAAAGCCCTGTGGTCACTATGTGTACCGCCGGCTTTAGCATTCAGCATTTCCACGTACTGCCCACACAGTGTATTTACGTGTTTTGTGTGGATCTGAGAACAAACAGCGATTATTTCCCTATACAACATTTACTGACTGGTTTTATAACCGAGACGATGTGTTTACTGCGTGGTAGGTTCTTAGCATACAAAGCACAGTGCGGACTGCCGTTAGGGTTCGTCTGTTTGGACGTCGGACTGCTGGGGAAGGCAGTCTGCATCCGGAAGGCCCTGCGACCGGCCAACTCGACAAAGATTTCCCTTTGCCTTCAAGCAATTGCTCAGTTCCTACCCAAACTGCACGTTTCTGATGCAGCCCTCCTAAATTAAATCCAAACTTTCCGCCCAAACGCAGCTCTCCCAGAATTATCAAAATGTCATAATCCCGCCTTTAAAACACAAAATTCAGTCCAAATTGTTTAATTTCTCCCCAACAGTCCACTTCTTATTGCCCCACCTTCTTCACTTCCCACTGCTCAACCTTGCCTCCAGCCTAACTTTACCAGAAGGACGAGCGGGGACGGATTAGGACCCGTCATAGCAGTAAATTTTCTGTCTTGGTCTGTACTGCCTCTCACGGCATTTCCCCTGATTCTCTCACTCTCATAGTAAAAAAAAAAAAAGATAACAGGCCATACAGGCCCAGACGGGGAGTAAAAACACCCCTACTGTCTTTACCCTCGGCTCTGGATGGGGACGGTGGTCGACACCACGCCCCGTCCGCTTTGGCCCTGGTACCCATCGTACAGTAGGCTGGGTGGACCCCAGGGCCGGTCTGGACCGATACGGAAAATCTCACCGCCACTGGGGTTCGAACCCCGGACCGTTCAGCCTGTAGCTCAGTCGTTATACGACTGATAACGACTGAGCTATTCCGGCCGCAGCCCTTGTGCACAGCATGCCTCGCGGATTCACTCCCCCCCCCCATCACTTGATTTATTTTTACAAATAACTTTCAAGGTGAGTCTGCATGGAGCGACTGTGCTGAACTGATCTGGTTCTGATGATTCTGACCTTCCTCTAGTGAGCTGTGTACAGTACAAACACAGTGCATGTGCTCAGTGCATGGCGCTCTTCTGCGCTATTAACTGGGTCATTTTGTGCCTGAACAGAAAATTGCCGGTTAGACAAATAATGTGGTGGCGATGATGATGATGGTGATGATGATGCTGATGATAATAATAATAACAATAATAATAGGGGCTAACACGACTTCTGAAGCATTGTGTATACACACATGAGACTCAGCAAATGTACTGATTGATTAATCCATCCACTCATTCATTCTGACCCACAAAGCAGACTGGCCAACCTGCCAGCCACCATCACCTTAACAGTTCTGCGGTTCGATGCGTTTAGAATTGACACAATAATTCAAGTCTGGTCTTTGTTCGAAATAAAGAGTACTCAGGTGGCACTTCTTGTTTCCGGAAAATATCTGTCCGTCGCCAGAATGTCCTGCCTTCGTGGCACTGTGCAGAAGCTGCTTTATTTTATGCGACAACCAACCATCCTTTTGTCACGTCCCGACGGGCATCTGGAGTTTTGAATGAGTGGGCCACGGTAATCCGATAAACGATTGTACAGGAAATGGCAGCCAGCGGCTGTCAGATAGAATAGTGACACTGTATAACCTTACATAGAAGCGCGGTTCAAACTGACCCTGCACAAGCCTTGGGGGCACAAGGGGAGACGCAGATACAGCTCCACTCCATAACCTCGGCACTAGATGGTAATGCGTGGTCAGCTTCACGCTACGGCCGCTGTACCACCGACGCAGGAGACCACGGTGCGCATTGCATTGGAGGCTGGCTGGGCTCCACACCCCATCTGGGCGTTTCGGAGAAAACAGTTCGAAATAAACAAATGTCAAATATGCCATAAATAAATAACGTGGCACACTGGTTCAATACGAATTGACAGACGAATTCGACTCTAGGGAAGGACGTGGGTCAACATCCGTATGGTAGGCAACCGGGGTTTCCGCGCGTAAGTATAGAGGAGCCTTGCTGTGGGTGCTGGTTTGGCGGGGAGCATCACTTCAGTAAGAACGTGACCGGCCGAGGTTTGTGCTCCCGAGCCCCACAGCGGACAGACCAATGTCATCTAAAGGACATGTTATCAATGGATCATACATACAGCGCGAACCGGTTGCAGAGTGAGACGCACCGATAGTGGGATAGAGATGGAAACAAAGACTTGTTGCCTTGTTGGCTCTAGCCCAGCCAAAAAGAAGAAAATAAACTCACCTAATTTGGCTTCACCGACTACGAAATGTAACGTAATGTAGCATACGTTCCATTCAAACAGCGTTATACGGCTACTGTTAACTTCTGCAGTTAAGGACGCTGAATGAGAGTGCTCCAGGAAGGTAATGGGAACGTTTCAGGCCTTTTATGGATACCGAAGTTTCATTTCCGTGTTTACAAAACCCAGTCACTGGCCCTGTCGTAAGTATGGTCCATATCCTCCCTTATAATACGTCTACTGCAGGTGCATTTTGTACATATTGCAGTGTATTGCAAGTCTCCAGTGGTGTATTACGAGCTTTAAAGCCCAGTGGACATGTACCGCCAGCTTTAACATTCAGCAATTCTACGTTCTGCCCATAGAGTTTATTTATGTGCTTTGTGTGGATCTGAGAACAAACAGCGATTATTTCTGGTCTGTATAACCGAGATGAAGAATGCGTTCGCTGAGCGTTAATTAAATAAAAACAAATTATAAACAATCGTGCTAAGAAGATCAAGTTCTGTTCCAAACGTGCAATTGGCTTCATCTGGCTGTAGGGACAGGCTTTTGTAAACTTGTGAGCAACTCTGAACAGCACCGAGCACATGTCTAAGCGGGATACATTCCGACAAAAAGAGATGCCGAATCTAATCTCAGCTCGGGCACCGATTATCCCGACTCAATCTGTTCGTGGTTTTTCTCAGCAGTCCAGAAAACGCTGTAATAGTCCCCTTCATTAGGCCAGAACTCATGTGCAGCAGTCCGAGTGGTGTTCTTGCACTGCTGCATCCTGAAGATGGAAGCAACAGTATAACATCCTTGAAGACTGACGGAAGATTTCATCATCAGCTCTAAACTCAATTGTGTCGTTCTGTCACGGTCAACAGGTGTCATGTTATGCTCAACAGGCTACGTACTACGCTCAAAATGTCATGTACGTTCAGCAGCTGTTACGTCGTGATCGACAGGGCCACGTTCCTTGGTTACGTATGCAGTCTTATCCCCCTTTCAAATTTCCTATACACCAGGAGTTTCACAACGATAAGACAAGACAACTCTAGCTGTGAGGAGCATAAGATGGGCATTGCATTACATTAAAGTACATCACGGCGAACTGCGACATTTGTGCAGGACACAGACTGAGGGCACAACAATAAAGTATTAAAACTGATGTTAGGGTGATAGACTTTGAATGATCGTGCGAAATGGCGGTAGCCATGTTGAACCTGTTCCTGTGCCTAAAAATAAGCAGACCCAACACCATCGCTGTGGCCCGGTTTGCTTACGTTTCTCAACCTTACGGTACATGCAGTATCCGCCATTCCACACTCTTCCCCTCCATAACACTTTGCCTTCACAACATGCAATTCTCGTACAAGTGTTAGGACAAGAAATGCCTGGAGAAATGGAGGGTAAGGGGGGGAATGAAAAGTAGTTATTTACACCATCAGACCCCCATGAGGTGTGTTTACTGGGTCACGAACTCCATCCATACGAGATTCGAGGATTCAATAGCATTGCTCTTCGGGGATAGGACATTGTGTCGTTACGTGTGACGGCAGTAACTGAGAGATACAGCTTCACATTCTGGAAAGCCTGAATCATCACACTCGTCCATACATACATACACATGCCGTGCACTGAAGATCCGTGACTTTGAATGTCGGGCTTGTGTTTGCAGAAAAGGCCGCACAACGCAATAAACAGCGGCGCTGATGCAAAGAAATGCGACAGAAGTAGTCTGTAAAGTGCCAAAACTCCAGTTTTACTTGATCGGTGTCATATCGCATTCGTTTATTTAATGGCGTCTCTCAAATTGCGTATCTGTTGTTAGGATCAGTATTCCTGCAACACTCAACACACAAACATAATTTCATGCAGACACTTGTTTTTTCACTTGAAGGGAAGAAAACAGGCTGAATGTTCGAGAAGAGGCAGCCGAGAAAGACATTGCGGCTTGACAAAGCAGTGACAGAAGGGAGGCTGGACACTGCTTAATGCGGAGATTCCAAGTGTGTTCTGCTCTCCAAATATAGCTCAGGTGATGAGAGAGGCGCGTAGCACGCATAGGAAGCAAGAGAAATACACGAGGATATTGGTAGGGAACCTGCAGTAAAGAGGCCACTTGCAAGACGTAGACGTTGATGGGAGGATACTAGTAGCGTGGATCTTAAGCATAGGAATGATGAGGAATGGATTCATCTGGCTCAGAATAGGGAGAAGTGGCGAAATGTCGTGAACACGGTACTGAACCTCCGGGTTTCAAAGAATTCCGGACGTCACTTAACCAGTTACGCAGCTGTCAGCTTCTCAGGCACGACTCTGCTCCAAGCAGTTAGGATGACGAGATTGCGGGATGGACGACCGGCGATTCTAGGTTCATTTCCCGGCTGGGGCAGAGACCTTGCTTCGTCATCCTGTCAACTTGCTGTCGGGCGGTCCGTTCGTCTGCAGCACAGCGTCAGAATACGCTGGCAATAAGTAACAGCGTTAAGGATGCGTGGAGGCAGACCTCCACTGCCTCACACACGTCTTCATTATTCGTATTGTAAAAGGAAATTGCTGCCTCCGTCTTTGTGCTTCTACACCTCTTCCACCCTGACGACAGAAGGAACAAACTCATCCGAAACGACAGTAGTTTCCTACCCAACCGTACGGCGCCACATCGCCGACAACGCAGCCATATCGTTACGTGTCTGCCACAGCGTCTCCGGATCCTAACCAAAACCCCTCCCCCCTTCCCCAGTTCCTCGTCCCAAGGAGATCAAGTTTCGATGTTTATCCGCTGCGTCATGCGGGCGAGTATCATTGTTTACGATTAGAAACAGGGATTCGGCATGACGTCACAGGTTGATTGTTGGGTCGTGAGTAGTTCAGGGGTCAGTTGTTCAGTTGCGGCCAAGTGTGGCCCCACTGCGGCCTATAAGGGAGCCTGTCGCTCTCCGGGCAAAAGACGGTGCGTTCTGTATGGCTCTCAGAACAAACAGCGGCTGTACGTGCTCCATATCCGTGCAACAGGCTGATTGTATACACTGTAACCCAACAAATGCACACTTGGTGATCCACCGTGGCAGCCAACAGGCACTACCGACAGCACATGGAGATGTTTGTGTGCAATGACATGTTAACATTAAGTGCAAAACTTTGACATGAAAAGTGTTTGTAATTAGTGTATATGTCAAGTATTTGAAGCAGTTTTGTTTCAAAACATATTTTAGACGCCACGTATGCACATGCAGGCTGTACCAATATGTGCCATTGTTGCATTCCGGTGTTGGCCACCTGTTGGGATCGCCGCGTACAGGGCACACTGTAAAGTGACAAATTATTTGTTGTTGGGTTGCAAGCTGTATAAACGGTGATTATTTTTCATTTGTTGCTCATCCCAGCGACCAGGCACTAAAATGTCTGTACCAAACGTCTGCAGGTTCTCAACTGCATAGTGCGGACTGCCGTTATGGTTCGTCTGTTTGAACGTCAGAAGGCAGTCTGCATCCGGAAGGTCCTGCGACCGGCCAATTGGATCAACATTTTCCGTGGTTTTCCTCGAGCATAGAGCACATATAGAGCTCAGCTGGTACCCAAACTTATGCTTCTGATGCAGCCATCCCAAAATTAACTTCAAAATAACCGCCCAGTCGCAGCCCGCCTAATCTTACCAAAATTCCGTCACAATGCTGCCCTCCAAACACAACCTCCGCCCAATCGCCCAGCTTCTCCACTCGCTGCATACTGCCAACAGTCCAACTCCCAGCACTTCCCAGCGCTTTACTTGGCTTCCAGTTTACCTTCGTCTTGTTTAGCCCTGCCGGCACCACAACAAATGCAGCATTTACCAACCTGTAACATCGGCCACCACACAGCCTAACCTGTGTTGCTGTTCACAGAAACCTTCGCCCCTGCGCGACTCACCTTTACACTGTGGGAAAATACGGACGTAATCAGGTATTTGGCACTGGTTTAATGGACCACGCCGCAGAACCGTAGCAGAATAAACTGCCCGCCGGTTATGACGTGACTAATTCCAAAAAAAACACCGAAACATCGGTTTACGTATCTTGTATGCGTGTGCAGCTTGGTCTGTCATTTCAGCAGGCCACTGTGCTGTGCAGGATACTGTATCTCAGTCGACGGAGGTTTACTGTACAACTGGGATAGGGACTGAGGAAGACAACGCAAACCGCGTCACGACGGGCTGGATTCTGCGACCTTGCGAACACGGGAGTCGCTAGCTGGGTTCTTGGCTATCAAATTTGACATCCGGCCAGGGACACAATCAATTCATTATGGACGGATACGCCATGGAAGACGTATCGATATAACGATCCTCGCCCCGCCCCGCCAGCTACTGCAGGGCCAGTGTGTAGCCCGTAGTCTGCTGATAGTGAGGGCCAGTGCCATGACGGATTGATCGGAGTGGCCGCAGTAGCGCTACGAATACAATTCCTGTACAGACCACCGACCAGGGGAAAATTCCTGCTAGGAATGAGACAAATACACATTAGCAAGATCTGTTGCAAAAGACGGCTTGTTGGCTGTTACAACTAACAGCAGTTCTCCACACCACCCTGCACCGCTAACCCCCGTAGAGGTTTAATGGACAAAAGAGTCTCGATGTTCGTGAAAAACCGTCACGAATATCGGTATCACGACCTTTGCAAACCAGGTGCAATGTGGAAAGCCTCTATGATTTAAAAAACGTAAGAAATACAAGTAATAAGACTATAAGGTAAACTTAAAATTTATAACATGTACCAAAGGTTCCTTCTAACAAAATACAAGCAGTTTCTGGAAACTAAAAAAAATCAGACCAGCCGTACACAACCGTTTTTAACCGCGAGCCACTCGACACGAGTTGATTTAGCGAAGTTCCACGAAGTGACAATATGTTCAGTGTATTAATGCCATGTGGTACTAAAACTGCCACGTGCCATTTGAGAATGGGTCGAAGGCCACAGACTGCAACCGCTGCACTAGCTGTCTGAAGGACAGCATCATTCTATGACGCACGAAACAATCCGTCTTACTTCATGACTGAGCTTGACTGAACCGAGAGGATCTGCGCAATAGCAGGAGGGTGGGGAAAGCCAACCCACCTACTATGTGGTCTCATCCCGATACGTCGGAGTCAGTCACGGAAGGTCGAAATCCAGCACAAAACACTCTGCTATACAGGACTCAAACATGACAAACGACAATACGACTGAATGACTACACTGTCAACGTATGATCTGCCAAGTTGCGACACTGTACCGACGTTTCGGCGTAGCGTTCTACCTCGAGAATAGCGATCTGGCCACGTCTGTACCTGGTACAGCTGGCAGCTCTCACCTGTCAGTACAGTGTGCACATGTCAAGAAATGTACGACCTTGCAACTGGTACTACCAAGATCGCTGTGTTTCTGCGGTACTCGTGTTAATTGCTTGCAATCTTGTTGTAAACAAGTCAAAGAGCAGTTGCAGAAGCTATATGAAGTACTGCAACTGTTAAGCTATTCGTAGTTACGACATGTCACCTCGATAGATTGTGCTTTATTTTTAGTCTGTATGTTCTTGGATAACAAAGAAGGAAATCCGCCAGTTCAGAACTGTGCAATAACGTATATTGTGCAGGAAGGGATCAAGCACACAGTCAGTAGTGGCGTCTTTGTCTACAGGCCGCCCATTTTATGGTGGCCACTGGCCTGCGCAATAAAGTTTGGATCAGAATAGTGGGGGGGGGGAGGGGAATTTGCCGGTGATATATTACAAAAATGTCAGTGCCAACGGAGTGACAATGCTGACACTGACCAATACCCTTCTTAACTCACCGTACATTGCTACATAAGCTGAACAGTTAAATATTCATAAACGGATTCACCGTATCGCAGCGTACTGCAACAATTATACATGAAGCAATGCCATCAATATCCACATATCACTTGTTAATAATTTTCAATTATTTTAACAACATTATTTCCAAAACAAAATTACGAGTAGATAGAAATAAATATAATACAAAATATCTATTCTTACACTTAGGATAGTTTTTATATTCTATGTGAAGTATATGTATTCATTTTATCTTCCTGAGATGTATACTCAAAGTATAAAACTGCGTAAGCCTTGTCAGTACCACTGGGACTTTAAACGCATCCCTGATGACGATCCGTGCCGATCGAAACAAGTCGTGAAGATTTATTAATGCTATTAAACACCAATATATATCTTGAGGTGTTGTTCCTTTATGTAATTAAATATTCGGTTTACCATTTCACGAGTGATAAACTTGCTGAGGCTGACAATGGCTACCAGAACAGCAGTTCGCGGCTTCTAATTATCTGTGTAGATTTGAACCTCAGACTTAAGCTACGGCCAGAGACGGACCGACTCCAGTCTCCTTCAGTTCGTCTAGCCAACCCCTTTCTGTTTACAACCTTCGCTAGCAAGGCGTGCCTTCGGTTGGCTGACTTCCGACAAAACTGCAGGCATACAGTTTGAAGTCGTGTGGGGACGTTATCCCGACCTCCCACAGGACTCTCTCCATAGCCTGAGTACAGTTTCTGCATATTCCACACGTGTGTGACGAGGAAACTGTGTCGCCTCCCTTTTCTGTAGTGTCCCTGTCATTGTTTCCCCCAGCACGGCACCTGTCAGGGACGTGCCGGCATTTGTAGCTTTTGTATGCGACAAAGTCACCGTGCTTGGGAAAGCGATAAAAGAAACACCTCGCTGTCTGTACCGTGACCGCGGTGCGATTACGGTTGAGAAATGAAAACTCATGCAAATCTAGAATTCTAGAACCTTCCAAGACCACTCGTAGGCTAAACGTCACCAATTGGGCGACGCAGTGTCCACACCGGCCCTGGAGCACATCCGGCCTGCATTGAGTGGGTACCAGCGGTTCTTTGTATTGAGTGGGTACCGGCGGTTCTTTGTACAATTAAAAAAAAAAATCTGATCGTCATTTCTTGTCAGCAAGTTCACGGGACGCCCCAAGTGCACGATGTGGACACAACACAAGGTATATTTTGTAGCGCCTCGTTAAACGTCACTGAAATGGCCTGTCAGCGACATACAACATACTCGTCCTCTGTACGTAATCCTCACGACAAACGGCGGTTACTTCGCCGCCACAGAACATTAAGCAGCGACTACAGTGTGTTTCCTAACAGGTGACAACTACTTACTGCCCCGAGGAGGCACGGGTTCGATCCCGGACCAGTCCGTGTCAGACTAGTGGTGGACACAGTGGCAATGGAACAGGTTCCTCTTTGAGTACTTCTGTTTTGCCTGCCAGTGTCACTCCACACTCCTGTCCACCAACAATACTACTCACACCAGAAGGACAAACGGGCGAGGCCAGCAACCTTTCAAACAACGCAATGCTTGTTCGGGAAGCAGGGAGCACTGGAGGAACTACTCGGCACAGCAGACCGCATGATGTATTCGTACTAGCGCGTCTCACCTTCGTACTCTCCTCCTGTGATGGTTTCAGTCCTCAATAGTCGCCAAGATGGATGATGGGGTGGGGATTCTATTGCCGGGAAGTTCCCCCCCCCCCTCCCAGAAACGTGCTGATGTCGTTTTGAGAGACACGAAACATGAGCAAAACACACAGCGGCTTACGTAATGCGCTGTGCCGTCCGTGAAATCGTGTCGGTACGGACTGCTACAGGTGTGAATGATGCAACTACCACCGGCAGCTTGGCTGATCGACGCTGCGGTCCTGGGTTCCATCACCGCTGTGCAGAGGCGAACAACGTACACAGTGTGAACAGCACACCAACAAAGTAAATCCACCAGGACACACGCAAGACGTACCTGCGCTGTACAACGGAAAAATATCGATAACCAAAACCAATGGCCAACCAATTAGCCTACTGGAATCGATATGTGGACATCTTCCCATCACCTCTTAACGTTTAATCTTTAATTTTTAATTTTAACTTTATTGTCAGAACCAAGTCCTAAGGAAAGTTTCTTAGAAATTTTAAAGGAACGTCGGAGTGTATACAAACCGACCGGCTATCTACATGGTACATTAGGAAAAGTTACAATATTATTGTAAATATAAGCTGTAGTGTTAGAGGGATTTCTGAAGCAAAAACACTGCACCTTGATTTTTAAAATTTTGTAGAAGAATGAACGATGATCGTTTTCGATCGAAACACATAGGACTTGAAGGAAACAGTGTTGTGTCAGACGGAATGGTCTGTGTTCGTGTCAGTAATTGGATGTTGGTTAACTGCTTACTGCAGCACCGAGTGAACTGAGTGGCTAGACGATTGGAGGGGGGGGGGGAAACGTGTTAGCTAGAGGGACTATGTAGATCGTTATCAACGTGCAGACACACTGCGTCCATCGTAAGGGAGAGCGGCCGTCCTGAAGATGGAAGCAGCATGTCCTTCCGAACCGTAGGTTGGCGCCCACTGGAACACTGTGTTCTGTCTACATGGACTGCCAATCTGTCCATAAATTCACATCACAGTCCTGTGTTGGCACGATTCCGCAATCAATTCTAAAACTATTATTATTATTATTATTATTATTATTATGCTCCTTTATAAAAGGAAAGTAAGTAATAAATTCAAAACATACTGCAACACCAAAACCAAATACAGTGACGGTAACATCACGTAGCGATAACAGAGCGATAACGTATTGAACAGCAGTTTAACTCTCGTAAGTCCCACTGGTCAATATATGTGCCGCCAGTTTAACATTCAACAATTCTACGTTCTGCCCACACAGTGTATTTATGTGTTTTGTGTGCATCTGAGAACAAACAGCGATTATTTCCCTATACAACATTAACTGACTGGTTTGTATAACTGAGATGGCGTGTGTTTACTGCGCGGTACAGAAATGTTAGCTTCCCCCTCCAGTCGTCTTACCATTATGCTCGCAGTGTTGATAGTGATAATCACGTGACAACCTTCCCTAGCGAAATGCGCTGTAATGCCCTCCAGACTTGTACCGGGGGGGGGGGGGGCACCAAACAACGGCCCCTTCTCACCCTATGGTTTCCCCCTTCCCCCCCTTTCCCAAAGGAAAATTCAAGTTCAAAATTACAAAAAGGGGCCCCCTCCAAACCCTTTACAATAA
>Ga0123352_10001651_pt1 | contig 30030 bp, 27 predicted proteins | sample TergutLab28metaG_FD_89700 | JGI IMG/M metagenome (GOLD analysis project Ga0123352, IMG submission 89700) | Labiotermes labralis P1 segment gut microbial communities from Petit-Saut dam, French Guiana - Lab288 P1 | ecosystem: Host-associated > Arthropoda: Insects > Digestive system > Gut ...
GGTGTCGACATTTGTCGAGTGTAGACAAAGATGCTTCGTTATTGGAAATAAATACCTGTTATAGTACATATTACCGGTGTCGACATTTGTCGAGTGTAGACAAAGATGCTTTGTTACTATAAAGACTCATTTATGGACTGGGCGATTTCCAACTCCGCAAACCGGAAATGCACGGTCACTTCCTTGCTTTCGGACAGCGTGATTTTTTCAATCATGCTGACGAGAAGGTCACGCCCGATTTCCTCATCTTCCAAGTATCGCCGCACCATCGCCTCCACTTCCTTCCGGCCAAAACGGATATCGTTGTCTGATTCATCAAGGTCATCGAGTTTCGCCAGCTTGCTTTGCAAATCGGCTTCTTCAGACTTTAACCGTTTATAAATCCGCTGGTAATCTTCTTCCGCAACCATTCCATCAAGCCTGTCGAGGTAAACCCGGTCAATCTTGGATTTCACGGCCTTGTAATTGGCCTTGAGGGTCGCCCGGTTATCTGTTTGCCGTTTTTGGTGCTCATGAATCGCCTGGGTCGCTTGCTTTGTCAGTTCATCCATGTCCAGGAGGGTAATATAACGCCGGCAAATTTCCTTAACCTTCCCCAATATTGCCTCAGTGACTGTTTCCACCCGTACGCAGTGGCAGGTGCATACCTCCGCTTTGGTAAACCGCTGGTATGTCCGGCACACGAAATATAAGGTTTCCCTATCACCTGCAAGCACCCGCATGATTACGGCTAATTGTTTATCGCATTCGTAGCAATACACAAGCCCTTTCAACAGGTATTCATGGGTTCGCTTCCGCAGCTTATCGCGGCTTTTAATGAGCAGTCCGACCATTTTGAACGTTTCACGTTCGACCAAGGCCTCATGGGTACCTTCCACGATTTGCCAATCCTTTTTTGGCAGCCGCACACATTTTTTGGATTTGTAGTTCACCTTTTTCATACGCCGTTGCACCATGTTGCCGATGTAAACTTCGTTTTGCAACATATGGGATATGCGCTCCGTCGACCACAACCCCCTATACGGGCCTTTCAATTCTTCCGACAGCTTTATTTTTTTTTGCGTTGCCGGGGTGGGGATTTTCGCTTCATTAAAAATCACGGCAATTTCGCGGACGGACTTCCCTTGCACCGCCAAGTCAAACATATAACGCACGTTATCCGCCACCTCCGGGTCAATCTCAAGGATGTTTCTGTTTTCTTTGGATTGGATATACCCGTAGGGGGCTTTCCAGCCGATAAAGAGGCCTTTTTCTTGCTTGGTGTGCTTCGTGGCCTTGATTTTTTTGGAAATGTCTTTCGCATAGAGGTCATTTAAAATTGCTTTGAACGGCGTGATATCGTTGATACTGCTGTCCAAACCCGTGTCGATGCCGTCAAGCAGGGAAATGTACCTAACACCCATTTCGGGGAAATATCGCTCCATATAATGCCCGGTGTCGATATAGTCCCTTCCAAGTCTTGACATATCCTTCGTTACAACAAGGTTCACCTTGCCTGCCTCAATGTCGGTTATCATACGTTCGAATGCCGGTCTTTGGTAATTTCCTCCAGAAAAACCGTCGTCGATATACTCACCGACAACCCTCAACCTTTCCTGCCTTGCGTAGTTATTGAGCATTGACAGTTGGTTTGCGATGCTTTCCGAATTGTCTAAAGTTACCTTGGCGTTACCGTTTTTATCCTCCTTCCTATCTTCCTTGGAAAGCCGTGCGTACAGCGCGACGTTCCATTCTTGTGGGTCGCTTATTTTTGGATACATGTCGTACCTCCTAAAATTTGCGACCATCCATTCTTTTGTTGATGTGCTTCCCTTCGGATGTGCTGAACAACCGCTTCACGCAGGATTTTTTCGATTGGTTCCCCTTCTTGTTTATAATGGTATTTTAATGTAATTTCTTTGCTTCGTGGTTTTTTAGCGGTTTTCATTGCTAAAGCCCCTATCATTATATGGTAACTAATGACTATGCGCGGGCTTTGTGTTCCTTGCGTGTCCATGTAAATTTTAATGCGGAGTATTCAGCATCACTCCACGTTACCGTAGAACGGGAGACAATTCAAGTCAATTATTTTGGCAACGACGGGTGAAATATTTTAAGTTGTTAATTATAAAAACTCGGCTATATTAATAATGTATATTAAAATAGCCGAAGGGTAGAAGTCATTGGTGTAAGATGTGCGCATCAATCAACGCACTCCACCATCGGTACAAACCTAACAGGCAACAAATCCTGTGAAGCAACTATTCCATCTTTCTTTGTAATCATCTTTAAAAATTGCACTGAATGAAGTTCACCCACGGGAATAATCATTTTACCGCCGTCTTTCAGCTGTTCAATCAACTTTTCCGGTATATAACCGGGCGCGGCGGTTACGATTATCGCGTCAAAGGGTGCTTCCGATGGCCAGCCGGAATAACCGTCGCCATGTTTTACATTTACGTTGTCAAATTGCAAATCCGCCAGCGTCTTTTTCGCGGAAACGGCTAGTTCCTCTATCCGTTCTATCGTGTATACATCACATTTGAGTTCAGCCAGAATAGCCGCCTGATACCCCGATCCTGTTCCGATTTCAAGGATTTTCATTCCGGGTACGAGTGCGAGCTGCTCGGTCATATACGCCACGATATAGGGCTGGGAAATCGTCTGCCCCGACGCGACGGGCAAAGGCGAGTCGTCGTAAGCATAGGCGCGTAAATGCTCCGGAACAAATAAATGCCTCGGCACGTTACGCATGGCTTCCAAAACGGCTTCCGATTTAATACCTCTGGAAATTAGTTGTTCTTCAACCATTTTATTTATCATCTTATTGCGCCAAGTTTTTCAGATTTTCCTGAGGTATAAATGTGCCTTTGCTTATCATCCAATAATATTTCATCAACATCACAAACGAAAAACACGCAATCGCCCACAATCACCCGTTGGCTAACATTGCATAAAAACACCAGCTTGCTGTGTACGGGATATTTCAATTCATTCCCTGAAAACGTAATGCCATATTCAACGGCTTTGTCCAATTCCCGTCCGGAAATACTGCCGCACTTTAACGCTTCGTCAGCTATAGCTTCGCTTGGAAGGCATATAGCAACTTTACCGGTCGCGGAAACAAGTTCACATGTGTAGCTTTCTTTTGCCATTGAAAAACCAACCATCGGCGGTTCGGATTCCAAGTAAGTCCACCATGCTACGGGGGCCAAATTGGTGCTGCCGTCCGGCCTTGGGGTGCATATTAGGGCCACCGGCTGCGGGGCTGTGTTTTCAAGGGCTTCCATAAATGTTGCTTTTCGCATTTCTTCACCTCATCAGTTCATTTTTATTCAGTAAAAATTCTCATTCCCAATTATTCCACACATCCGGTTGGTAGCCGACGGTCGCCTTTTTTCCGTTCCGCACAATAGGCGTTTTGAACATACCCGGATTTTCTAACAACCGTTCCTCCGCATCATCTTTGCTGGCAAGATATTGAATGTGTTGGGATTCATATTCCTTCGATTTATTGTCAATAAGGGCAGCCATGCCGCCAACGGCGGATTTGACGCTTTGATATTCACCCTTGCTCAAGCCGAATTTTATGATATCGACGGATTGAAATTTTATGCGACGCTCCTTGAAATATCGCTCCGCTTTCTTGGTTTCAAAGCACTTGGTTTTTCCGAAAATTTGTATATTCATCGTTTCACATCTCCAATACTATTGGCACAGGGTTGTCGATGGTTAAGCTGTCAGGAGTTACCATACAATCGAATGCTACTGCCTTCACGCCCGATTTCACCACATCGGACAATGTCGCTCCAAAGACCGGGTGGGTAATGTCGTTTGGCGCAAAGTGACGGATGCCGTTCATTTGAATCACAAACACTACATGGGCTTCATAACTATCATTTATGCAACGGGCAAGCCCCTGTAAATGCTTGATGCCACGCTCTGTTGGCGCGTCCGGGAACATAGCTACGCCGTCCGTTTCCAAGGTTACACCTTTTACTTCGATAAAAATTTTGCGTTCCCCGGTTTCTGTATAAAAATCGAAACGGGAATCGCCATATTTAACTTCGGATTTAATGTGCGTTATTCCATCCAAATACCGCCCGGTTTGTAAATGTTCAAGGAATGACTTGTTTGGTGCTTGACTGTCCATGTTGACGAGCCTATCGCCTTTCCATACGGCGACAAGGTCATATTTTGTGGCACGTTCCGCTTTTTCCAAATGATTAACATAAACCCGCGCTTTGGGAACAAGCAGCTCCTTGCATCGTCCGGTATTTTTTACGTGACATCGTTCTATTCTGCCGTTTACCTCAACTTCCGCAATGAAGCGATTGGGGCGCGAATGGAAAATGCCTTTAAAAATGTTGTTATACAGCTTCATGTTATCCTCAATCCGTCAGCGTGTTGCTCCCGTTCCTTAGCAGAATAATAGGTATGCCGCATGTCGCCATGTTTTGTTATTTATCCGTCTGAAACCATTTTACGCAAAATCTGGAGAGCCCGATCAGCACTAACACCTAACAATTTGGCAACCTCAGAGGCTTTCCTGGTTTTATTATCGTTAAAAAATTTTCGAATAATTACATTTCTATCAGGAGTTTCTATCGGTAATCTATCGGTAATCAATCACTAGTCATTTGTGATTGAATTGTGTTTTGGTTTTTAAGAGCATCCGTAAAAATCCATTCAAATCAAACTTTGACTGTACAACATCAACATCCCTTACGGCATTTTTCATCCTTCACCCGCATAAGGGCAATGTAAACCACGCGCCCGTCATTGGCTGTCAACCTAAAACTTCCGCGGTCTTGATAAAATAACTTTGTCTTTCAAATTCTTTTAAAAATTCATAAACACCTCATGTATAGACGTATATGTTAATTTTCCGGCGATGCGTTCTGATTTCATCAATTCGATTTTCGCTACTTTTTCCGTAAAGGGCTCAATTTGTCGGGGTTGGGATTTGATGGAGACTTCCCTTCCAAGTGTAATATGTGGGTTGAATTTTTTGTCATCAAATGCAATCCGATGATTCCGAAGTTCGGATGTTAAACTTTTGTACAATTCATTCAACATCTTGTTCTCGCGGATGCCCGCCCACCAAATATCTCCGCCATTACGCTTGAAACATCCTAAACGGTCAATCTCCAATTCGAATGGGGCATAGACGATTCTATCCATAACCGTTTTTATACTGTCCGTATGTGCGGCATTGCACTCACCAATAAAAATAAGTGTAATGTGCAGATTTTCCGGTAGAGTAAACCTGCCACGACTGGAAATCCCACGCAATTTTTCGCACAACCCAACAAGCCTATCCCTTGTTTCATCGGTAAAATTAATGGCTACGAATAAACGCATTAGCCAAATACCTCCACCGCTGCGACAAGTCGCAACATTTCTTCATCAACCTTGTCGCGCCCATAAATATCAATGAATCGCTCACGATAATCGTGTGTATGAAGGTTAAAGAACAAAGACCATGTAGCCCAAAATATATCAACATGCTTGTCACCCACGCCGCCATTATCGAGGTCGATGAATCCGGAAAATTTCCAATCGTTGAGTATGATATTTGGTAAACAATAATCTCCATGCAGCAAAGTGTCTGTTTTTAACAAGTGACTGTTTGCCTCAACCACAGTCCATGCTTCCTCCGCGCTTGCATATCCAAAGCTGTCGGGGAAGTTACTTTTGTCGTAGGTATCAGCCATTTTTTTATGTTCAGCGCGTGCAAGGAATCGTTCCGTGTGATTTTGTATCGGGCAATCCAAATAATCCAGCGAATGTAAATGTGCCAACCGCTCTGCTAGGGTGTCGCATAATCGCTTCGGTTGTTCTAAATATTTCGTTGCGATACAGTCATCGCCGTGGATTTTTTCGGTTAATAACCAATCTTCTGTGTCGGAAATATAAGCGAGGACATTCGCGGATAAACCTTTGTGGCAAAAATACTGAATCATGGCGGCTTCGCGTTCCAACATACCCCTTGCCGCAGATTTCAAGAAATAGCCATTGTCTTTGTCAATGAAAATTACCTTTGCTTCCGGCGAACAGTTACTGTCAAAAATATTTGCATTCAAAAAAATAGGGCGAACCTCGTCGGGATAAGATGCTAATTCTATTTTAATGGGCTTCAACTCCACTTTATTTCGCCACCACCTTAATCATCAGCAAGCATGGGTTTTCTTCATCCCAAAATGTCGGGAAAACCTCCACCGGCTTAAATCCTTGCGCTAAATAGAAGAGCCGTGTTTTTTCGTAGCTCTTACTTTCCCGCGACTCAGCCAATGTCTTAACCGTGAGGAACTCGACTTTGTTTTCAAGGCAAATTTGCTCACAAACAGCCACAAGCTGTTTCCCTATACCACGACGATGATATTCGTTTAAAATCCCCATTACGCATATTTCCGAAGCATATTGAGTATGCGGTTTCAACGCCAAAAAGCCGACTGCGGTATCATTATCATATGCGGCAATGAATACCAACCCTTTAACTTGCTGAATATAATCCACTATGCTTGCCTCAACGCCAAACCAATCCGGCAATGCACGCAAGATTGAATTGCAAATGTCGGATTTTTCGTTTGCGCTGTTGATTTTTCTTATTTGAATCATTTTGTCATCCTCGTCAACCTACTTGAATCATTGGGCCTCAAATCAACATAATGTGTTATCGGTATAGAAATATGGTCACGAAGCTCACTTCGTACATCTTTGTATTTATCACGTAAATCACGAACATCAAGTACACCGTTGGTCACTTTTAATATTTCAATTCCACTGAGCATACAAACATTGTCCAATGCCTGCCACAAAGATATGCCTTTCAATTCAACATAATCAGTGGCCATTGTATTAGAAACTGTCGAGTCATTAACCATCATGTGAACCCCGGCATCAAAGGGTGCACCAGCAACACCATACGCCGTTTCGGTAGCTTGCATGGTATCCAGAGACATTCCATTAAAAACAGGCATCAAATTCGGAGTTTCTTTTGTTGTGAAATAACAAGCTGCGTCATAAACTTTACCTTCTGATTCAACCCATGAATGTCCGGTTACCCAAAAATTTGTAGAAATGACTCCGGAACATAGTTTTGCATCATAACCCAACTCACGGAGCAGCACATAAAACATAGTAGATGTTCCGTGACACGCTCCTTTCCATTTCGTTTGTAACAAAAGTTCCAGCATAGCGCAAAAACTATTTACAATGCGAGTATCCAAACCATGTTCAATGGCAATTTTTGTAGCGTTTTTGCGCCATAAAATAGGCAAATCAAGGGCATTAATACGACAACAACGTTTATATTTTTTACCGCTTCCACATGGACAGGGTGAATTAACACCTATCTTCATTTTGATTCACTCCATTTTGATATCTTATACTATGCTTGAATATTATATCAATTCTGAACCAAATTCCCTGACTATATCATCACCGCTAAGACCGGATGCAGGTTTGCCCATCGCATTACTAATTAACACAAGCAGAGCCTTTGCTCTTTCGATGAAAAAATCATCAAAACAGTCAGCTCTCATATGTACCGCGCTTATTAAATGCGTCGATACAAAGTTATCCAAGGCATCGTTTGCTACACGCCCGTCTATTTCAATTTTTTTCAAATAAACGCTCGGTGCGTTGCCTCCTATAATACGGTTTGTACCGGATGATAGAGGCGTTTTATTGACAATGGCGTTCCATTTTCGTTTATCAATCCTTTGTTCTTCGCAATAGTGGCGTGGGAAAACATGGTGTATATCAATATTTTCATCCAGAAATGCCGTAAAATCCATTTCCTTGCCACTGATAAAGTCTTGTGCCCTTGATTTCAAGATAAGTGCCATTACACCTTTGTAAGCAGCACTAAGTCTCGATTGCAAACTTAATAATCGTATGGAATGGAAGTTTGCGCGAGCTATAGTATCAGGTTCTTCACCACCGTTGAGCCATGATATTACACCTGTCACATCATTCGCATAACGTGTTTCGTTCGCGCCACCGTACATTTCTCCTAAAATTCCACACCAAAACCAACGCGATAACTTATCGCGTACAGTTCCATTGCTTGCCTTATTTTTAAGAATTGTAAGAAGAACCGAAAAGGGTATGAATTGCGTGGTGTAAGGCAAGTCACGCGGATTAAAAATACGTTGCTCTCCGATGAAATTGGCGGCAGCGATAAATCCTTCAGTTAATTCATCTTTATGTTTTAAATAATCTGAAAGATCCAATTTTAGAACGTCTTGCTTTTTGCAACTAACAGCCGGAGCATCATCGTTTTTTTGCTTTAAGTTGTACCGAGTCAAAAGGGTAACTGCAACAAGAAAATCAACATCGGAAACCACTGAAAGCAATTTATTTTTTGAAACCATATAATCATATCTTCCTTGTTCTCTTTCTCCGTCGTCATTTTCGGAGCCGTACCAATCGTCGCGTAACGGATAATTATCGGCGGCAAATGAAGCCGTAACCAGTTCAAACACCGTAAGGGAAACGCCACCGGTGTTCACATTTTCAAACACTTGGCAAACGGCTTCTTTAGGCGTATCTTTATTTAATGTGATAACAGGTACTTTGTACGCTTGGATGGGCATAAGTACGTCGGCGGTAAATCTTGCATACTGTTGTAATATTTCAGGGTCGTAGTTATGATATTTTTGATAATCGTTCATCCACATTTGGGCCGCGATGGGGTCGTAAACGATATTTAACGGAAAATGATGATTTTCAAACTCCTTTTCCTTCGTACTTAAATCCAATTCAATTTCGCGGGCAAAGTAATCCTTGCGCTTGATTTTGTCAGACGGCATCGAAACAATCGCATCTTCCCTGTCGGCAGTGCTTGTTAGGCAGAGGCGAATATCCAAATAGTAAAACCGCATGTTTTTTTCTTTTTTAGATGTTTGTGTCGGTACAGGGGCTTTACAAAACATCGCTGTATAAATAGAAGTCAATCGTTGTTGTCCGTCTAGCACTAAAATTTCGGGTACAGCTCTAGCCGCGCTTCCCGTAAAAGTGCGATATTTGAACCGCACAGAATCACCGCCATACTCCAAAAACATGAGTGCGCCGACGGGATACGAATTGGTTATGCTTGCGATAAGAGCGCGTATACGGTCGTCATCCCATACCCAACCGCGTTGAAAATCGGGGAGTTGGTTTATCCCACGGTCAATGTTCTTGAGTATTTCCGAAATGGACGTATCGTTTGATTTGAATGTGCTTGCCATGTTTACAACTCCTCGTCATGTGTTTTATTTGCAATTTTAATAATACATCTCAATATATTTATAGGCCCTGTCAAACACTTCATTATCTTTGATTTTGTATTTTATCCACACGACACTCCGAAGGGCTTTCGTAACCTCTTGTTTACCCGCCGTTGTATTTTGCCATCCATCAAAACGGACAATTTTAACTATCGCGTCAATGTCGCTCACTATCCGTTCGACGATAATCGGCGTGGCATCATTTTTTATGCTGTTGAATAATTCGGTTAACGCCGCTTTGCCTTTGTCCAATTCATCCTCCGGCACAACATCCTTTTCGGCTTGGGCTGCTTCCTTGGCAAGTTCGAGGAGCATTTTCAGAAATTCGATGCTTGTTATTAACCCTTGTTCGTGTCTTTCGCGGAGTTCTTCCAAACGTTCACCCAACTTAACGAAACGCGCATCCCCGCCATGTTTACGGATTCTGGCGACAAGGTCGATTTCAAGCTCTTTCACGCGTTTTTTCGCGTCTTTGTTATGTTCAAAAAATTCGTCTATCAGGTCGGCATCCAATCTTAATATTTCCATGTCATCGCGGACGGCTTCGACCGTAACATTTTGATGAACAAGCTCTATTGTTTTAGCACCGAGGGCTGCCCATATCAAACCGCCACGATTATCCGCAGGTTTGACGGATTCGTATACCTTTGTCAGCCATAAATAATCGGATTTATATGGCCCAAGAAATGAATCGGGGGATAGAGCCTCCCATGCCCGATTCAATACACGGTAATCCGCACCGAAAGCGTCTTTTTCTTTATTAGTAGGCAAGGCCTCCTGAGCAGCCATCAACCCTTCCCAACCTTCGACGGTGCGGTCAACGCCGGGGAAATAAGAAAGGCATTTATTCATTAGGGTGGGTAATTGCTTTTTTACCTCAGCAATGTTGGTGATTACTTGCTGAACATTCTTTTCATCAAAATCGAGGGCCTTAGCAACATCGTCGAAAATGCCAATATAGTCCACAATCAAGCCGTGTGTTTTTTCTTGCCCATAAACGCGGTTCGTGCGGCATATGGCTTGCAACAATGTATGGTCTTTCATGGGTTTATCTAAATACATGACCTGTAATACCGGTGCATCGAAACCGGTGAGCAGCTTCGCCGTTACAATTACTATTTTTAATGGACTGTTGGCTTCTCGGAAATAATCAAGCAGCTTCCCCTCGGCATCACGGTCGCGGCGATATTCCTTGTATTTGCCTTCTTTGTCGTTGTTGGTGTCCATTACGATGGTGGTCGCGTCCTCGCCTAAAAGGGTATCGAGTTCCTTTTTATACAACAGACAACATTCGCGGTCGTAACACACCAATTGACCCTTGAATCCATTCGGTTCGATTTTTTCGCGGTAGTGTTTTGTGATATGGGCGCATACTTTGCGAATACGTTCCGGTGATTTCATTATCGCTTCCATTTTTACGCGCCGCGCAAGCTCCGAACGTTCATCATCCGTCAAACCTTCGGTCATTTCCGCAAAAGCCGCATCTACAATGTCTTGATTAACATGTAAATCCACGGGAACAGCCTCGAAATGTAGCGGCAATGTCGCATTGTCACGGATAGAATCCGAGAACGAATATCGGCTCATATAACCGCTCTTATCTTCGGTAGCACCGAAGGTGAAGAAGGTGTTTTTGTCCGTGCGGTTAATAGGTGTACCCGTCAGACCGAAAAAGAAAGCGTTGGGAAGGGCCATCCTCATTTTTTCACCGAGGTCACCTTCTTGTGTTCGGTGGGCCTCGTCAACCATTAAAATGATATTGTCGCGTGGGTTTAACATACCATCCACTTCGCCGAATTTAAAAATCGTCGTGATAAGGATTTTTCGCATGTCACCTCTGAAGAACGACACAAGTTCTTCCTTGCTCGATGCGCTTTGCAAGTTTGGGATATCGCTGGCGTTAAACGTTGCGGTAATTTGGGTTTCAAGGTCGATCCGGTCATCCACTATTACGACAGTCGGATTTTTCAACTCCGGTGTCATGCGGAGCTTTTGTGCGGCGAACACCATCAGCAGTGATTTACCACTGCCTTGGAAGTGCCATATCAAGCCTTTCTTGGGATAACCGGCTTTGACGCGCTCTACAATCAGATTTGCACCTTCATATTGTTGGTAGCGGCAAATCACTTTATATTTACGGAATTTCTTATCGGTGGCGAATAATGTGAAGAATTGAAAAATATCCATGACAATTTCCGGGCGGATCATTGCCGCCGCGCTGCGGTTCACATCAGCCAGTGTTCCTTCGTGCTTGCTATCCGGGGTATGCCACGGCCCCCACAAGTTGATGGGCATATTTACGGAACCGAAACGATAATGCTTACCTTCGCTGGCAAAATTAAAAATGTTCGGCACAAACATTTGCGGAATGCTTTTTTCATAAGCGGAAATATCACCCGCGCCATCAAGCCATGTTACAGCTGTTCGTGTAGGTGTTTTCATTTCACCGACCGCTACGGGAAATCCGTTAATAAGCAAAACGATATCCAATCGCTTGCCGCCATCTCTTGGGAATATCCATTGATTCGTGATGATATAATCATTCTGTTTGAAGTCTGCCCCTGTTCCAAAAAAACGGATGGGAATCATGCGACCATCCTTGCCGAATGGATAAGAATTTTCTTCAAATATCATCTTTTTGAATTGTTCATTTTGCGTGATGAGGTTGTGCGGTGCAACAGATAAAATGACAGCGCGGAGTTTATATATAACATCGTCGGCATATTCCGGCCTCGCGGCTATTTCCGGATTTAATCGGATTAACGCGTCGCGCACCATCGGCTCAACCATCACATCGGCGTGTGAACGCGGCAACTCATCCGCCGGAATATACCTCCAGCCGTTCTTGCTGATGGTTTCAATGAGCATTTTTTCAAGGTCAGATTCGTAAAACATTTTCTCGTCCTCCAATTGCGTTTTTATTTACGATTGCCGCGTTTTTTTACATCCTTGCGTATTTCTTCAAAATGTCCGTCCGATATTGACGCGCATTCACGGAATTCCGCGACTGCTGCGCTCATGACTTTAAAGTTAAGGCTTGTGCCTTCGCTGTCAGCCAAATAGTCAACTGCCCGGTCAGCATTGATCCCAAACCGCCCCGCCGTTTCCACCGCGTCAATATTTGCACCAAGGAAGATAAATTCCCATCCATACTTTGCCTTTTGTCGTTCGATGTGCGCTTTTACTTTTTTGGCTGAGTATTCGCGGCTTGAATTTTCTTCACCATCCGTAATGATAACGAACATCACCTTTTCAGCCCGGTAGTCGTCGGCAGTATTTTTTTGCACGTTGCCGATTTTGTGGATTGTTCTGCCGATTGCGTCAAGGAGTGCGGTCGAGCCTCCAACATAGTATTCCTTTTCGGTAATCGGGCTGACCGCTCGGATGTCGATACGGTCATGGAACAGTTCGTAGTTGTTGTCAAACAGTACCGTAGTAATTTGACATTCGCCCTCCACGGCTTTTTGCTTTTCAAGCATGGAGTTGTAACCGCCGATGGTGTCACTTTCCAATCCCCCCATCGAACCGCTTTTGTCGAGGATAAATACGAGTTCTGTCAATCCTTTTTTCATTTTGGTGCCTCCATTCATTTTTTAGGTTATGAACAGAGTATAATCATTATCGGAGGGAGCAAGGTCGCATAGCAGGCGACAAAATCTTAAATCAAATCAACAGCAATGCCTTTGTGGTCAGACAATTTCTTTTCTAAATTCCACTCTTTAACTTCGGTAGTTAAATTGGCAATAATCCTATTCGATATGGCTATATGGTCTACACATTCCGGTTGTGTCCTCGTTATTAACTTAATACCGCTATTTAAAAACATATCTTCAAGTGCGGCCCTTCCTTTTTTTGTGAAATAATAGTTATCCGTAAAGCTACAGTTGAAATCGCCAATAATGCATAGGTTGTTGTTTTTTGCCAAACACTTTATATCATTAACTTGATAGAACAAATCTTGCATAAAATTTTTGTGCCGATTACCATAAATACCGATAATTGTTCCGTAAACAATCAAATCGCCGATTTCTGTTTTTAATTCTGCACAGATCGCTGTATGCTTATCGAATGTGTCGTAGTATTTAACAATTTCATATTTTGTGTATATCGTTACACGGGTTTCTGTTGGATGATAATTATTCATGTCATTTGGTTGTACTGTACTGAATGAAAAATCATACATCAGTTTTATTCGAGCATCTGTTTCTGTAAGCACTAAAATGTCAGCATTAACCTGTTCTATTTCAGCGATTATCAAAGGAAGTTTGCTTTTATTTTTTAAGCGTTCGATATTCCATGTAGCAATTCGCATCTGTTCATCCTCCCAATAACGGCTGGTCGTAATTAAACAGAACTTCGTTTATTTGGAAAATATCGTACTTCCGACTTTGTATAAAATATTCTACAATCACGTCGAATTTACGGCTTCGTGATAAAGCAAACCCCGCCCGTTCTAATAAATCCTCTGTCTGATCAAGGTTGAGTTCAAGAGCGACGGCAAATGCAAGCACTGTAGGTTTACTTGGTGAATAAGTTTCGTTGCTTCGGATTTTAGAAAACAAACGGCGGTCTATATTGGCGCGACGATAGACATCTGAATCCCTCTTGCCCGTGGCATCAATTAACCTTAACAGCGTTGTTGAAAACGGTTCGTCTAAATTTTCCATCAAATTTGCAAGGCTTGCATCGGAAAAAACAGCAGCTTCGTCTGCTTGCAACATTTTACTTTGCGGCGCGGGTATTGCACTTTTTAGCATCGCCTCTTGCATATCTTTCGGATGCGGTCGTGCCGATTCAATTACCATGCGCTCTACATCAAGATGCTGTCGCCGTTTAATTGCGTGTTCGTCAATGTAATGCTCATCAATGAAACTTTCGACTGCGCCCAATAAATCACGGCTTATTTCAAATGTTGCTTTGTCGAACACAGCAAGGTAAACATGTATATCATGTTCATCTATATAATCACAGATAGCGGAAGTCGCCACACGCAGGGCATCTGCTTTAGGGTAGCCGTAAATACCGCTTGAAATCAATGGAAATGCGATACTCTCGCAGCCGTTTTCCGTGGCGCGTTTGAGGGAATTGGTATAGACTGCCAGTAGCAAGGCTTCTTCACCATGTTTGCCGTCTCGGTAAACCGGCCCGGCGGCATGTATGACATATTTCGCCGGTAAAGCGAATCCCGGTGTAATGACCGCATCACCCATTTTTATCGGGGCGAGGCTATCACATGCTGCTTGGAGTTTGTTTGCACCCGCCGCATTGAAAATGGCACCGCAAACGCCACCTCCCCTTTGAAGGTCGGTATTGGCGGCGTTGACGATGGCATCAACTTTCATTTTTGTGATGTCATTTCTAATTATCGTGAAAGGCATATAGCAACCTCCCTTTGTAAATGTTCGATTTCTTTGGTTCTTCGCGCTTGTTGTAAAGCGGTAAATTTTGATTTGTCGGCGGCCCGGACGAAATCGGCGAAGCGGTGTTGGAGATCGAGCGGGGGCAAAGATATCATCATTTTTCGTATAATTTCGAATTCAATATTATCTGCTGTTACTGCTCGAACATTACTTAGCAAATCATTTTTACGAGCTTCAAAGGTATACATCAAAAATTCTGATGTTATTTTATCGCCTACAATAAAGGCTTTCATATCTTGATTAACTGTAACTGGTACAGTATTTATCGCAACCGGTAAAGAGTGTTTTAAAATTCCGCTTCTAATCACCATAAGCACCGATTGTTCCGGTATCAATTTAACGGTACTGTTTTCAACAGCTTCATCAGTGATATGATCTATACTGTCTATAATAAACGAGGACTTCATATCTTTAGGGGTCACCCACGGTATTTCGCCAGTATAATATTCGGGTTTGCTTTTTGATGGAGTGCCTCCACCAACAATACGGGTACAAACACTTTCAACCGTACTTTGTGCATATTTGTCTTTATTCCCAAACATCTCTACAAATTGCGACTTCACGAGTTTTTCAGTACGCGTCAGCAGTTCATTGTACGCATTTCGGGTTTCAATACCGGCCCAAAGTATGCCTGCTAATCGCCGTTGTTCTTCGAGCGGGGGCAGTTCGAATGTTAATTCCTTCAAATCCCGCCAATTGATTGTCGGCGAAAGCGAACCCACAGAAATCTTGATAGCCGCGTCGAGAAAATAGTCGGAGCTAATAAATAACGGAAAGAACCCTCCATCTACAACAGCTTCATTAGGGCGCAATACCATACCATGAGCGGAAAATATACCGTCAAAAGGTGCTATGGCGACTTTTTTTTGATATGCACGACGTTTTCCAAAAAGGACATCACCCTTCTTCATAATTAATTTTTCACCAATCGGCGCAACATCGGAACCAAAACGCGTTACTTCCAAGCTGCCGGGGTCAAGATGTTCAAGGCCCAAATATACATCCTTGTCAGCGGGAGTTGGCTTCTTTTTTTCGGTACTATTGATGGTAATATCCTCAAACTTATATCGCACAGCGCAACCCTCCCTTCTTCAAAAGGGATGTTTGTGCCTTGTTCCGTGCTAACCTCAAAAATTGCGATTTGACAAGCTCATCCGTCGTAGAAAGCAACCTTTTATACGCTTCCCGTGCAGAATTAGCTGCCCACAACAACTCGGCGAGCTTGCCTTGTTCCGTAATCGTGGGTAGGTTAATTTCAAATTCCCGTAAATGTTCCCACTTTGCGCGGGGTGAAAGCGATCCAGCCGATTTACCTACCGCGAAATCGAAGAATGTGTCGTTTTGTATAATGAACGGTAATAATTCCGGCAGTAACTTGTCGGGCAGTGCTTCAATCACGGTAATGTCACCGGAACATACCCCGTCAAAAGGCGCGACGGCTGCTTTTTTCAAATACGCCCTGCGGCGGCCAAATAGTATCTGTCCTTTGCGGAACATTTTTGTGAAGGTATTTTCGCCGTCAACATCCCATGAAGTCAACGATATTTCACCCGGTATCAAATGTTCAAGACCGATAGTCGGAACCCCGCGCTTACTACCGTTAATGGTTTCGCGGCTTTCTCTGGCTACAACACCAAGATTAACCCTCATTCCCGTCACCCCCCAACAGCGTTTTCAAATCGTCATACGCCAGCCGCATGTCAAAGGCCGCATCCAACCATGAAGCGGCACATTCGGCAACCGGGCGCATATCTACCGCTTCTTCGCTGGCAGTTTCTCGTACATAAAGCGGAATGGATAGCGACCACCCGTTTTGCTCCGTATCGGCAATGGTTATTCTTTGTGCGAAGCCTTCCACCGTTACATATTGTTCGTAGGTATCGGCAATCTTTTTGATATGCGCAACCTCCAGCCAGCTTTGTGCATTTTTTCGCGTGACTTCGTTGATAGCATTAATTATAAGGATTTGCCCGCGCCTGTCCGGGTGTTTATTTGTCCGGCATATGATAATGCACGCCTCCATCGGCGAATTATAAAACAGATTCGCGCCCAGCCCGATAACACATTCCACCATGTCGGAGCGTATGAGTTTTTCGCGTAGGGCGGCTTCTTCATTACGGAACAATACGCCATGCGGAAACAAGATGGCGCAGCGGCCCGTTTGCGGGTCGAGGCTTTTGAGGATATGTTGAAAGAAAGCATAATCAGCACGGCCCTGCGTCGGCGTTCCAAGGAAGTTGCGTCCATATTTATCGGCGGCAAAGGCTTCCCGGTTCCATTGATTGATAGAGTACGGCGGATTGGCGACAATCATATCGAATTGCTGTAGCTGCCCGTTTTCAATAAATGCCGGTGAGATTAGGGTATCGTCGTTGACGATTTGGAAATCCTTGACACCGTGTAAAAATAAATTCATCCGGGCAATGGCCGAAGTCAGCGCATTTATTTCCTGTCCGTAAATTTTGACGTTGCGCCACTCTTTTCCCTGCGTTTTAAGATAAGCAATAGCTGAAATGAGCATACCTGCGCTGCCACATGTCGGATCGTATATCGCCTCACCGGGTTGGGGTTTAAGTATTTCCGTCATTAAATGAACGACGGTGCGGTTGGTATAAAATTCTTGCGCCGTGTGGCCGCTGTCGTCGGCAAATTTCCGGATTAAATATTCATATCCTTGCCCAAGCTCGTCTTCCGGGCAATTTTCGATGGAAAGCGTTAACGTGGAAAAATGCTCGATCAAATTTTTAAGCAGCTCGTCGGGTAAACGGTTTTTATTTGTCCATGCGCCGTCACCAAAAACGCCGGATAATTTTTCCGCGTTGGCCCGCTCTATTGCACGAAAAGCGTTGATAATCGCAACGCCGACATTTTCATGGGCCTCACGCACATCGCGCCAATGGGAGTCTTTTGGCACGGCAAAACGGTGGTTTTCGGGGAAGTCAAACGCTTCTTCATTACCGTATTCCACAAGGACGGCGGCGCATTCTTCGTCGTAAACGTCGCTGATACGCTTGAAAAATAACAATGGAAATATATACTGTTTATACGAACCGGCATCAATATGCGTTCGAAGCAATACAGCGGAATTCCAAAGGTATGTTTTGAGCTGGTCGAGGGTAATGCGTTTATTCACTGACATAACCTCCCTCCACAAGTAATGCTTTGAATTTATCTTCGGCGGCGCGGGCGGCTTCAAGGGTGGCAAAGAATTTATTTCGAACCTCGGCGGGCGACACGGTTTCCTTTGCGGCTTTTTCGATATAACCACTTACGGAAAGCGAATAATCTTTGGTGCGTATGTCGTCAATCGTGGCAACCTTCACTTTTTCAAGAACATCATTATAACGATTGCATAGGGCGTACACTTTTCCAATATCCTGCTCGGTCATGATGTTTTGCGCCCGTTGCGCTGTGTAAATACCGGTAGCGTCCACAAGGCAAACCTTCCCGATATGGGCTGTAGGTTTATTATTGTTTAAAACGAGAATACAAGCCGAAACACCGGTGGAATAAAAAACCCCGCCGGTTAGCGTTATCACATATTCGAGTTTATCCGATTCAATCATGGCTTTACGGATTGCGCCTTCCTTACCGCTACGGAACAACACGCCCTGTGGTAAAACGACGGCCAACCGTCCGTTCTTTTTATCCATCGACTTTACCATGTGTTGTAGCCATGCGAAATCGGCGTTGCTGTCGGTGGGACTTCCCCAAAGGTTACGCCCGTACACATCGCTTGAAAATTGTTCAGCACCCCATGCCTTTAACGAAAACGGAGGATTGGCTATAACACAGTCGAAAGTTTGCAATTCGCCCCGATATAAAAAGTTAGGGGAGCGGAGTGTATCCCCTTGCGATATATGGAAATCTCGCGCTCCGTGGAGGAATAAATTCATCCGCGCTATTGCGGAGTTGGCGAGGTTCTTTTCCTGTCCGTAAATCCGGCCATATGTCTGTTTATCATCGTTCATGTATTGAATCGCTTCAATTAGCATACCACCCGTGCCGCATGCGGGATCGTACACCGTTTCGCCCGCTTTGGGGGCGAGGAGCATAACAAGCAATTTGACAATGGTGCGCGGCGTATAAAACTCACCGGCATTCTTCTTTGACAAGTCGGCGAATTTTTTAATCAAAAATTCGTATGCATCACCCATTACATCAGCGGAATAATTTTCGTTTCCAACTTTGATTTTCGACATATGTTCCACAAGGTCTTTTAACCGTTCGTCGGACAACTTATTTTTATCTGTCCAGTTTGCGTCGTCGAAACTGGAAAATACGCCGAACAATGTGTCCGGATTGGCGCGTTCAATTCCCGCCATTGCTTCCACGATGGCTTTACCTACATTTTCATGAGCATTACGCACATCATTCCAGTGGCAACCATCAGGTATCATGAACCGGTGATTTTCAGGGAAAGCGGCATATTCCTCGTCACCGCCCGATTCTTCGAGGGCCTTTGCGGTTTCTTCGTCGTATACATCGGACAGTCGTTTGAAAAACAGAATCGGTGTAACATAACTTTTGTATTCGTCTTGGTTTATCGGCCCGCGCAGGATATTACATGCCCCGAATAAATGACGGAACAGTTTTTCACTTGTTGTTTCTTCGTGTACAGGTAGGGTAGCATCGTAATCCTCATCGGCGGCAAGCAATGATTCTTGTATTAATTCTTCACGGGATACAACCTTAGATTTACGTTTTTGCCCATTTATTTTTACATTCTTTTCTACCATGTTTTTTTCCAACGATGGTGGGTAAACACTCTCGAAATCATTAAGTATTTTCAAAAGCCGTTCATCAAGGAAAGTCAGCGCGTGCTTACGGATGTCGGTGGGTATGCCGTAGTAGGCTTCCGCGATGCCACCCGTGATAGCCGCGAGGGTGTCGCTGTCGCCACCGATTGAAACAGCATTGCGAATAGCGTCCTCAAAGCCCGTTGACTCAAGGAATGCCATTATTGCCTGCGGTACGGTGTCTTGGCACGTTTCATTAAATTGGTAACTGTCCCTTATGCCGTCCAGCGTAAAATTCATGGGATAATAATGGGTATTTACATAATCACGGATTTCCAACATATTTTTACCGTCTCGCGCCAAAAAAACGCAGACGGCGGTGGCTTCCGCACCTTTTATCCCTTCGGGATGATTATGCGTAACCTCTGTTACTTTTCGGGAAAGTGTGATTGCTTCATTAAGGTTTTTAGCCACAATTCCACATACGGATACGCGCATAGCAGCTCCGTTGCCAAAACTGTTGTAAGGCCCCATGTCGTCTGAATACATCCATTGACGAAACATGTTGCCGTAACCACTGTTGGGGTAGGGCCTTCCGATTTCGCGCATGTATTTCACAGCAAGATCATTCAACACATCAAAGTCGCCATTCGTTTCGAGGAGGGCCTTCGCAACGGTAAGCGTCATAATACTGTCGTCCGTAACCTCGCAATGATAGGTGAAAAAGTCGAATTCTTTTGTTTTGATATTATTCCATTCAAAACGGGAACCGACAATATCGCCGATGATTGCTCCGAGCATTTTGTCACCCCGCTATTTCCATAAATTTTTCCAACCTAATCTCCATTAACTTGATGTAGAACGTTTTTTGAACATTTGGCATGACGCTTAATACCTCGTAATGCTCAGGGATTGCATTAATCATTTTGTTGACATCATCCATACAAATTTTGGATACAAACCGCTCCAGCGCGGCTAAACACTCCGGGATTTTTGTGTTCCCAAGAAAATCAAAGGGGTTAATACTGTGGCTTTCGTTGTCCAACCCCTTGTACTTGTACGCGCAGCGGGGCGTTTTGTACGCATCTTCATCCATCGCCTCAATATTGGTCAGTCTTTTTTCTATTTGCGCGATGCTTCTTTTATTAAAAAACGCATTGCCGTTGTCGTACACGGGTGCAAGGCTAAACTCACCGGTTCTTTGGTCTAAAACGACACCCCAGTTTCCATTGTTGCGGTCATTATTGCCTATGAAGGCATCTATAACGAACATATCCCAAAAACGCTCCTTAACCCCTTTTAACGATGTTAGGGTTTCTTCGCCGTTTATGGTCGCCAGCACTTCGTCAAGGGATGTTTCCGAACCTGTGCCTGAATAGTTTTCTATATCGCTGGACATAAACGCATTTTTAAGGTAATGGAAATGGATAAGCTCGTAGGGTTTATGTTGGGATTCATTATTTATCCAAACCCATGTGAAATCTTTGCAAGCCGCCACTATTTTATTTTTCCGTGTGCCTAAAACAACTTCATGCACGGGCGACCCAAGCATCTTAAATATCATGGAACCGATATATTCGCTGAGGGGGCTGGTCGTATAAGAAATTTGTGGATTGACTAAATCCCTTGTGGTTTTCGGGTATTTAACCATCCATATCGCATTTTCGTATTCGATGGCTTCCTTTGCCCCGGCATCCCCGCCATAGAATATGCCTCTGGCGTTTTTGGCGTTGGAAAAATCAATGATTTCAATCATGAACGAACCTCCCGGCTTTCGTCTATGTGTTCTATTTCCATAATGTCTGAGGTATCGCATGATAACGCCTTGCATATTTTTACGAGTACATCGGTTTGAACATTTTCACCCTTGGATAATTTAGCAATCGAAGTGGAGCTGATACCCGCCATATGCTGCAGGTCAAGTTTCCGCAGCTCTTTATCAATGAGCAGCTTCCACAATTTTTTATATGATATTTTCATAAAACCGTAGCCTCCTCGGTTGCATAGACGAGCAGTAATGCGTTTTTGCATTACGACCAGCCTCGCACTTGGATAAGTATAACACATGACATGGTATGTTTACAAGATATTCTTTACAAGCCAAAAGAAATTATTTTATCACATCATTCTAAAAAACACATAAAAATAACGAGCGCATGCCCGTTTCGATGATGAGGTTTATTTTATATGCACAAGGTTATATTTGTTATCTGTGTACGAGCGACAGCCCCGGAATCGGGACTGCGCTTGGTTTGGTGCTTCGCGTTTAAGTCTTATTTGGTGTGGGGGTCGATAGCGTCCGTGGTTTCGGCTTCCGGCATTTCTATTTCTGCCTGGGTATTCAACTCGTATAAATCATCGAAAGTGAACATTTTAGAAAGGTACATTTCCCGTTCCAATATTGTTATATAAACGCTCCGGCCTGTGGTTTTACATGTAATCTTGATTGGTCTCCAATCGTTCATTTGCCATCACGCTCCCCAGTTAAGATTAGGGAAACATATACTTTGCGGTCGGTTTCCAGTAAGTTTACCAATTCAAACATATCGTTTTCGTAGGCATATCGTTGTACCGCCGTGCAGTCCATCATGTTGTATTCACCGGCGGAGCGTACCGCCATTATTTGTTCAAAAACTGTGTCAGTTATAGGGGATTCTTTATCCGTCGGGTCTTCCCCAGCCACCGTTTCAACCACGATGGGCGTGTTTTCGGCCGGAGGGATAATGGCCGGGGTATTAATTGAGGGGGCCTTCCCTGCGGCGGTATCGGCCATTACAAAGGAAACTTTAAGGCCTTCGGAAGCGGCTTCCGTGACCGCTTCTTTTTCCGCTTCCCCATATCTCCAAGCTCCGTTTCCGGTTAATGGCTTTGTCATCAGCTGGCGGATTTTCGAGTATTCCGAACCCACAAGCCCCAAACTTATCAGCCACACGCGCATGGTGAAGCGTTCATTCTCGAAACTTTCCCGTGGCTTTGCGATCACGCGCTTCTTTTCTTTGGCTGTGGCGCAGAGCGCGGTTATGAATTGTGCGTAGGCCATCATGTGTTCGCTATGGTCGGTTGTGAACCAAGGGAATTCGACGCCGTTTTCCAAAACCCTTATGGGTATCGCCTCCACACCGAGTGCTTTTTCGATGAGCGGCTCTTTGGCTGTGACCATCCGGCTAAGGTTGTCGAGGCTTTCCGGCGTAAAACCATCCAGCGGAATCGTGATGGAAATGGTGTCCGTTTCCGACTCGGCAGTTTCTTCCATTTCGGCTTCGGCCTCGGTTATTGTTGCAGCATCTTCTTCCACCGCTTCAATTTCCGGCTTGAACCCGCGTTCGGCCAGTTCTTCCAAAATATCGGTGGGAAGTTCCCCGGTAACCGTGCCTTCTTTGTCGATAATCAAATCATCACCGATTTGGTAAGCGTAGGCTTTTTGAATCCCCAAATATTGAGATTCGGTGTTCAGCAGTTCGCTGATAGCCGATACCAGTGCTTTGCGGTCTTTTCCCGTTACTCCAAATTTGTAGTTTTTCATGCGTGTTTCCCCCTATGGTTTATTCCCCTACGGCTTCGCCGTCCGGGGTAAGATCATGTTACCTCTGTTGGGGGACACCAGCAATGCGATGTTAATGGGTCGCAACCCATTCCAACCCGCTCTTTTACTGGTTTAAACGCACCTCGAAGAATGTGTGGTATGACGAATTATCGATATATGAATTTATATGGAATATTACACTCACCCTGACTAACACCAAACTTAGATAATTCATACATGCATTCTTGAAATATTCTTTTATTGCTGTAAGGCGGTTTAATGTCATTATAAAAATGGACTACATCGGTTATATCTTCCGGCGGTGCATGTGGATTGGCGAGTTGCGCTTTCCCATCTTCGCCACGTTCCCACATGGGTTCGTTGTGAAAATTAAATAAAACCGCCCGTCCGTTTCGGCATACCCATTTTCCGTATGGTAGCCACATTTTATAAATGGCTTCTCTCCTCATCGGTTGCGGCATTCGACGGCTGTAATTTATAATTGAGCCAACCTTTTTACCCGTAAGCGTTGGGAAAAAATGTTCATACTTACCGCTTTCATTTTCCGGCTTGCCGTAGGGATTTTTACGAACATAATCCTTTAACATCCACTCCGGAGCTTTACCCATGTCAACAAGTATGTACCCGATTTCGTTGTAAGGGCTTACAAAATCACAATGAGCTACCCTATGGTTAGTTGTACTCCCATGAATGTGATACCGTTGGCAATATTCGCACCATGCGATGCCACTGCCCTTTTCGTTATACTGATATGCTGGCAATTCCGGGAATGGCACGCCCCATCTACTGTTTTTCTGCATTTCATCTGCTCCTTCGCACCCGTATTTTTATCGTAAAATATATATGCGCCGCCGCTTTGAAAGTTTCCTGTTCCCGCGAAATATTTGTCGGGACTTGCCCGATTTTACCGAATACCTCGTCCGTTTTGCTTTCGCGCCGTCGCAGCTTACCTTCCGATTTTTTTGTTTACCGCCATTTACTTAAGATTTTATCTCGTCCTCCGGGCAAAAAAGTTGAAAAAAGTTGACTTATTGAAAAACATTCAAGTTTGGACAGGGGTAGAAACGAAAAAAGCCCGTAAACACTGGGTTTGCGGGCTTAATAAAATCTTTTGAATTCGCGCCCGTTGTGTGAGCGACCCTCGGCCGGTGCTGGGAAATAAAGTACCAGAGATTTAGATCCCCCCTGGGGGGTGGCTTAAACACAGGACAAACGCGGATTGCTCAGATGGTCGGGATGTCAAAATAGCAAAAGCGTGAATCCCAAAACATTGGACAAACGCAAAACCGTGAAATCAAAATTTTAGACAGAAATGGTATACTTCAAGGTTATTAACGGACTTTACGTATATTTCATACCCTATATATTCTTTTCTTTTTTTCTTATCTTTTCTTCGTATTTAAAGCCTATACGGTAAGAATTGGAGTCCTCCGTAAAATCCGTTATACACCGCATATACACTGGAAAAAGTATGTCGCTGAGTCCGTGACGAAACCGTAACGCGATATGTTAAAGTCCGTCACGGACAACAGCAAAAAAGATACAGCAAACAAAGGAAACATCATGTCCTGCGTCCAAAAAATTACAACAGACGAATACCACGCCATGTCCTACGTCCGGCAGTTGTTGCACGAGTCAAGCCAAGTTCATCCAAGTCCCGGTTGAAGTTTATTTTAGAAAGCACACTTTTCACGCCGTTGTCGCTGCAGAATTCTTTGTAGGCATTGTATAAATCATCACGGGGTATTTCGGCCTTTGGCTCGGTGACACAGCATTCGTATACAAACGACAATGAGCTGCTGTTGTCGGCCCGGTATTTTTTCACCTCGGCGATGGTGCGGTCAGTTTCGGAAAAACAGAATTCGTTAGCCATCAGACGCTTCAGCCCGATAAGACTCCACGCCAATATGCCATCAACCTCCAGCTTCAACTTTTCACGAAGGCTCCTGTCTTTTGTTTTGGGGTCAACGGGATTGTCAAACTTGATGATAATCAGCCGCCGATAGAAGCCGCCGGAGCGGTCATAATAATTCTTTGGCAGGGCTTCGCATGAAAAGACCATCCGGCAAAAGGGCTTGAAGGAAAAGTACGCCTTAAATTTATGCTGGGCCGAAATGTAATCTTCGCCGGTTATTGCCTTAAAGATACCTGTGTCACGGATTTGTTCGCTGGGTAAATCTGCGAAGATGTTGGCTAGTTTGCCAAAAAGGTCAACCGTTGCGAATTTTTCATTCAGCTTCTGCCATTCAAGGCTGGAGCAATTTTCCTTACGGAGCAAGACATCTTGTATGACGTATAATAATGTAGACTTACCGCTGTCGGGCTTGCCGAGCATGATGAAGGCTTTTTGTGCCTTATTTAATGCCACCAACATGTACCCCATCATTTCTTGTACCAGCGGGATTTCGCTTTTCGGCAGGGCATCATGTAGGTACTTTAAAAATAACGGACACTCAGCGTTGGGGTCGTAGTTGCCGCCAACCCGTATGGTGGTTAATATTTTGGGGTCGTGGGGCAAAAGCTCATTCGTTAGGGTGTCGTACAAACCGTTACCAAAATTTATCAAATACGGATTTGCGTTGACTTCATTGATGTATTTGTCAATCTGCATACCCCATTGTTTTTCGGCATCCGATATTTGATAATAGGTTTTGTGCCTGTCAACGTACATATGCGTTCGTATGAAATTTTCTGCCGCTTTATCGGTTTCGGCTTTGTACACGCCGTTTTTGTAAAAATAATAGGATTCGCCGCAATAAAATGCGTGTGCGTTTTCGGCGCAGTGGTCAGCCAAGACACCGGGCATGAAGCGTAGGCCATTGTCGGTGTATTTGTACCACGCAGGGATTTCCCTTCCGGCGCGTTCCTGTTTGCTTTGCGGCGAATTGTAAAATTGTTTGTACGTTTCTTTGTGAAATCCTACCAACCGCTTTAATTCCGGGCCTTTGAATCCAAACTTCACTTTAACTTCGGAATTGAGAAAGGCCTCCACCATGCCGGAATCAATGTTGTACATATAATCGTCAACGAGCTCACGGACGGTAGCAACGTCCTCCACAACCACATTGGTGATTTTACAGGCATCCAGCCGTTTACGGATATCTTTCATGTCCAGCGGAAAATACGCTAACCCTGCCGGGGATTTGCCTTTGCACGATTTCCGGTTTGGGCAGGCGAATCCATTTTCCGCGATTTTCGCGCATGTCATGGGTTTTGTGCCGGATTTGTGAAAGTGTGCGATTTTCGCTTCGGTTTGGTCGAAGGAGTATTTCGGATAAGGCTTCGACAGTTTGTGGATGGCTGCGTCGCCGCTGCGAAACACGGCAAGATTCGTTATCATGGCGTACCAATCAGGTTCACTTAAGGTTTTGGCGTTTTTGTTACAATGTTTTATGAATTGGCATTTGAGGCCAACAACCTTCAACCCAAGCTGATCGCCACATTTTTGCGTTGTTTTTGTAAACGCATCAGAGGGCCTCTCTTCCGGCATGATGGGTAAGACTGCCTCCAGCTCCTGCTGGGTATACCTCAAATGCGGGCTGAATTTTACGCATTCCACCATGATGGGTTCTTCTTTGTTGTGGTAAAATCCGGGTATGCGAAACACCCGGCTCTCGTTCACGCATTGGGGATCGGCGTCGAAATGGGCAATCAACCCGCGCTGGACACAACGGAAGTTTTCGACCTTGCCGTCACGGATTAGCCAATAGGTGTGTAGCGAATTTCGGGTTTTGATGATGAGGGAAGGTTCGAGGGGAAAGGCCTTGATTTTGGCAAGTTGTTCATCCAGCGATACGCCATCGCACTCCATAAATTGAGCAGTTATCCGACGGATGTCAGCATCTTCGTGACCGCCGTGGTTTACCACGAAATATATGCCACGTTCCTGTTCGTTGTGGTTTCGCAATCCTTCTTTTATCGTGTGGAAATGCCCTTGTTCAATTTCCATCTTCTGTCCGGTAAAGGCACTTCCTTTTTTATCGCTGAAAATACGAATGCAAACCGTATCCCCGGCTTCGAAAAAAGCCCCAAGGAATTCTTCTGCAGAAATGTTGATGCTGTTAAGGTTATACTCCGACATGACTGTCCTCCATTATTTTTATTTGGATAGGATACAATTTTGGTGAAATTCGACGGATGCCTCGTCCTCGGATGTTGATGAAAACACGCGAAAATAGCGTGTCTATGTGGCTCTTTTGGAAAGATTGCGCCGCATTTTTGCGTGTTCATATGTAATTTTTGGGTCAATTTCGTACAATTTTACCCATATGGACAAATCATTTGACGTACTGGATTTCGGCCGGAAATCTCCGGATAATTCGTCCATCACGGACTTTTGGGTTGTCCTCGGCAGTGCTTTGTAAAAAGTCAGAATTACGTGAAAAACTCCGTTAAAATACACCTCCCCGTTAAACGCAAAAAAGCCCTTTGGCATATTTGTATGCATGGGCTTATAGAAATAAATTTTGTCCATCAAATAGGTCAAATATTTACATTGAGTCTAATCCATTTCATAACCTGTAAGCGTGCTAAAACTACACACGCCAATATCCCTATCGTCCCTTTCACACCCAAACCTTCATAATTTCGCAAACTCAAATTAAAAAATCCCGGATGACCGGGGAATAAATTTTTATTACTTTTGTTATAACTCCATCCCAAACGTAAAAACATTATTAAACTATTGACACGGATAAATCTGTGACGAAAAGGGACTCGCGTAAAATCATATTACAAAATATTTTTCCATTCTCTGCGATTATAAAGTATGCGAAACACATGCACTTCGCTCTTTTGCTCATCGATAATATAAAAAGCGTTGTAACTTTCCACGGGTATCAAGCGAACACCCATTGAAGCGAAGGGTTCTTCACGCACTAAAGGGAAGCGATACGGCATTTCATCCAGTGACAATACTTGGTCTTTGATTGACCAGTAAATACGCTCCGCTGATTCCGGGGCTTTCAAAACCTCAGTGATATAATCGAGGATGCCGTATAAATCAAGGGAAGCCGTTGTTTCCAAAATTACATCGTACACTTTACTTTCTTCCATCGAAACCATACTCCTTTTCGATGTTAGCGAAAACCTCATGCGCCGGACGACCACCACCGGCTTTCATGGCGGACAAACCCTCGTTTAGTAATTTATGAAAATCTCTGCGCCCGGTCAATTCTTCATATGCGGTATTGGAAAGAACAACCAAATCACCGGTACCGTTTTTTGTGATGTAAACAGGTTCATGATAAGTGTTGCAAAAGCTGGATATTTCATTGTACTTGTTACGCAAGTCGGAGCTTGGGAGTATTTTTGCCATTAGCGTCACCTCATAATTTGATATACGCATATTATATCAATATGTTGATATGCGGTCAAGAATGTTTTTTAATGGAACATGTGCAAGTGAGGTTTTTGGGGAGTTTAGGATTATTATTTGTTACTACAAAAACATAGCCATATACAGCGGAAAGCTGTCGAATTTATCCGTGCCGCCTACATTCTTCGTTGACAATTTGATTCCGTGCTTTACATCGTATGTGGTCATCACAGCTTCCATTGACTTGGATTTGGTATTGTCGGCTGATTTGACCTCAATGGCAGTGGCGGTTTTGTTCTTGCGGATAAAGAAGTCGATTTCCCACTTACCGTTCTGTTCGAAGTAATATAGCTTTTTGCCCGATTTGGCGAAAATGTCAGCAATGATGTTTTCGTAAATCGCACCTTTGTAGATGCCGAGGTTGCCGTCAATTATATCTTCTTGTGAGCCATCCTCCAACATCGCCATTAGTAATCCCGTATCGCGCATGTACACCTTAAATGAATCACTTTTGGCATTGCCTTCAAGGGGCAATTCGGGTATGGATAGGTTGTAGCAAAAATTAATTATTCCGGCATCGAGCAGCCACATAAGGCTGCCGCCGTATTTCCGCGCCGTGCCATTGCGTTCCACTATACTGTATTGGAATTTCTTGTAGTCCTTCGCCAAATGTTTGGGTATGGACAGAAAACATGCTCGTACCTTTGTTTTTTCCGTGCCTTCGGCATATTTGGCTATGTCATCGGTGTAATCATCAATAATGCCCTTTTGGATTTTCAACACGTTGGCGAAATTGTGCGTAGTGACAAACTCGCTCACGGCGCGGGGCATACCGCCGACAACGATGTATTCCTTGAATAATTCCATCATTCGTTCGTGCATGGCTTTCGGCACGGGTTTCTTTTTATCGTAATATTCTTTGATGTCCGCAATCGAAGCGGGCGATACATTGTTCGCCCAAAGAAATTCTTCGAAATCAAGGGAGTGCATATCTAAGTATTCCACATAGCCAACAGGGTATGACGGCACATCTTTATAATTGATTCCAAGCATACTGCCGGAAGCAATCACATCATACCGGCCATCCTGCGTTAAAAATTTCAGCGCGGCGCGGGCTGTGGCGCATTCTTGGATTTCGTCAAGGAATATCAGGGTTTCGCCGGGAACCAACTCGGCATCGGGAACACGCAGGGAAATTTGCTTAATTAACGTTTCCGCATCCAAATCACCATCAAAGATGGCTTTGTAAGCTGGGTTTTTTACGAAATTGATTATGGTGCAATGTTTATAATTTTCACGGGCAAACAACTCTATAATAAATGTCTTACCGACTTGTCTCGCGCCTTTTACAAGCAGACACAATTTATCGTCGCGGGCTTTCCAGCGCATTAAATCATCATAGATTTTTCGTTTGAGCATTCCGTTTACCTCTCTTTCCGGTTGCAAGGATTATTAACCCATGCAATACCGATTATACTTGGCAATACGGCTTTTGTCAAGATAAATGCAGATATTACCCGCGAATATCATAAGTCAAATGCAGATTTAACCCACGAATAATGCCTGCCAAGTGCAGATTTTGCCCGCGAACATTTCAACAATCCTCAACAAAAACACCGCCAAGCGGCAAAGCATCTATACCGATGCAAGCCGTGACGGTGCTTGTCCAGAAGTAAAGCTAAAAAAAATGGATGGTCGTAGTTATATTTTTGTACATCTACAGGTATTATTTACCATAGCGCAGTCGCTTTAC
>Ga0123352_10001658_pt1 | contig 30006 bp, 14 predicted proteins | sample TergutLab28metaG_FD_89700 | JGI IMG/M metagenome (GOLD analysis project Ga0123352, IMG submission 89700) | Labiotermes labralis P1 segment gut microbial communities from Petit-Saut dam, French Guiana - Lab288 P1 | ecosystem: Host-associated > Arthropoda: Insects > Digestive system > Gut ...
ACAGACTTCAAAACTCAATTAAACTTGACGTTGACAAATACGTAACAACCAGAATTCTCTTTTGTAAATGCTTACCGCAACTTCTATCCTATTCTAACCTCTATTTGTCTCTTTCTTCAGTTATCTGTCTATCCTACTTCACACATAACTCTTTCTCACTCTCTGCCCTGTAACAATCCTTCTCTTTGCTGTCCCACTGACCTTTTGTATTCCTTTACCAGATGCTTCTGACCTCTCTCATTCGGAAACGTATGTATTCCTACATTTCAGAAAATAATTTTGTACCTTCTAACCAAATAATTGTTCCGACCGGTTATAATTGTCACGGTCACAAAACCCTGCCTGTCGTTCATATCCTAAACCAAATAAATACTGTTGACAAACTGTCATACTCTTTCTTTAAAATCTGTGAGAATACACACACACACACACACATACATATGAACACACACACACATGTGGGCATAGGTGTTCCAAGCAACATCTCTCCTTTAGGGTTTTCCTTAAAATTCTTCTATTCATTTGTCTTGACAAATACCTCTCTCACCCCTTCTTCCATTATTTGATAATCATAATAATATTTGGTGAGAAATAACAATTATTTAACAAATTAAAATAGTTACATAAAGTTTGCTAGATGAGTTTTAATCTTTGGATTTGACTGGTGACACCACGTTTCTGCCTGTGCACATCCAGGATGTTGTTTATGACTAAATTTACCTGTAATATTTGTCATAATATGAAATATTTTTGTCTTATCCACGTTATGTATCGATCTTACGTACAGTATTATTCTTGATCTCCCCCAAACTCAGTTCTGCTTTGTTCACGTGCTTTACATATTTACATTTAACCTTATATGTGAGGGTACCTAAATATCTCTGCTCATTTGAATTTTTGACAGTGAGTATCTTCCCGAGTGCAATGTCCTTTTTTCATGCCTCAATTTATTGTTCAGGAACTTCTTTCTTCGACTCTGTATTACTAGGTATTTCAATAAGAGATGACATTCGTTCTTCTCCTCCTGGCATGGGAGAAAAACGAATTATAATTCTCTATTAAGTTAGTGAAAATATAATATATTTGTTACAATAAACTATAATTATGACAGATAACATTTGACGACATGGAATGCGAAATTCAAGGATCTTTCTCTTTTTGCCAACGGCTGAACTGTCTTCTGCCTGCTTTAGCTGCATCCCACTATATTCAGCTGCCTGTATGTGGGAAGTTCTTGTTTTACAAAACGCGTGGTCGTCGGCCACTCGATGTGACGGGAGGTGCACAGGTTCCATGTCTGCTTTTGTGTGTGTCGGTGAACATTTGCTTGTAGCGAGGAAAGTGTACGCGATGAACGTAAGTTATACTCGTAGTTGCGATCTCAAATTAATAAGATTTATGTATAACTACAGCACAATCTAGAAATTTACACTTAACGTTGAACATAAATTCTTATAATAAAAGCCAACAATTTGCACTATTTCTCAATTTTATTTTGGTAAGTAACTCTAATGTTTGGGACAAATTTACTGTCCATCATCTGGAGTCTTAATATTGTATTCACAACAACTGGTATTTCTCGTACTGTCTGCTAGCGAGGTCAAGATGGAACTCAGTTCCATCCCGACCTCGACAGCAGAGAATTAACATCACTAGTATGACAAAGAGCAATTGCTGTGAATACAGTATTAAGACTCGTGATGTTCGACAGTAAATTTGTCCCTAAAATTAGAGTTATTTACCAAAATAAAAATGAGAAATAGTGTATCTTGTTGGCCTTTTATTATAAGAATATATCACGGTGCACAGTCCTGTGAATGTCAAATGCTGAAAATAAAGGTACTTTATTAATATTGTTAGATTATTTAGTAAAGATAGTTTAAGTCACACAGTGTACCTATCTCCATTGCGCTCGGAGATAGTAACAGACAATTACTAGGTATGGATTTGAAAGGAGATTCGCGGTATATTTGAACGTAAATCTCATAATTCTTCGGGGAAGACTGATGAAAAATACGAACTTCCTTCAGCATAATGTACTCTGGCTTAAACTCTACTCGGATGCCGTCAAAAAAAATTTATATATTTAGCCCATACACTAAACTGCACTGTGCTTACGTTACTTCCACGCCCTGAAAAACGGTTAAGCCCACATCGTGGGTATATTCAAACCGGAAATGACTCATAGTACATTTTGTTTACGAGGCTTTCATAGAATAACCTTTATTCGTCTTCTCTTATTATCATACAGACTAAATAGGCAAATAACTATGAAGCAGACCACTCTTGTTTAATATTGGATGCATTTTCTCCGTTCTTCCCACAGGTCGGGGAGACTTCTGTGTTTGCATATTGTATGGTGTAGGAAGAAGAGGTACGCTCTGATGTATGATAAACCGTGATGGATGAGAAGGAAGCACACGTGTGAGTGGTCGACTCGAACAGGCCTTACGATATGGAAAGCATAAACTGTTGCGAGGTGAATTGCACACCTTATGAAATGTAGACTTGTGGCTTCTAGGTATGTTGAATACACAGTCTGTACATTTACCAAGTTAAGCCCTTTATGATATTTGTCATACACCTACGACAGACGCGTTTTTTTTCCATAAGACCATCTACTGTGCCATGATGTGACATTTACATGATTTACCTGGCAGTGCTACATGTTCCTGAGTATTCGAAAGCTGGAATTATATAAAAAATAGTTAAATATTTTTAAAGTAATTGCACACTTGCGAATAGTTGGATTCCAGCAATTTTAGGCGCGTTCTCAAAATTACGGAAAGTGACTATTAGTTTCATCATTTCTGCCCGTCCGTCTGTCTGTCTTTGCATTCGTCCATCCGCACGGAACAAATCTGCTCCCGTTGGACGGATTTTAATGAAATTTGAGTATTTTTCGAAAATCTGTCTAGAAAATTCATGTTTCATTAAAACTGAAAACAGTAAGATGTACTTTACGTGAAGACCTATGTACAATATGGCAATATCTTGCTCAGCTCTTCCTAGAATGAGGTATGTTTCAGACAAAAATTTTAGAGGAAATCAAAACATTTCATGATCAACACTTTAAACAACGAGTTAAATCCCATCTGTCGTCTGCTGGCATTATTAGGAGCTCACCATATTCTCCACGTTAGCAGGATAAGGGTTAATGGCTTTTTTCCGAAAATCGTGCCTTTTATGAGATAAGGTGGAAAAATATGGCACAGCCAGAGAGGCCACAGATGACAGTACGGCGCATGCGTTTTGCTTGCTGAATAACTAAGGTTACATACACAAATTTATTCCATTTCCACGGCACAATGTAAGAGCGAACGCGGCTTAGCATTGCGGTAGAGGTACATTGCCTTTTCTGTTTAATCCGAGTGTGCCTGCAGTTCATATTTACATTTGTTTCCACTTCTCAGTCCCTACGCCTGAAAGCTATTTGAAAGACCCAATATGTATTACTGAAAGTCTCTGTCTTGGCTCTTGTATAAATATCTGCCTACTGTGTGTGTGGGCGTAGTAGACTACCCAGCTTTGTGTCATATGTTGTTGTTTACTCTACTCGTCTTGTTTGGTTGTTATTATGCCTCTGATTTGTAGCCCCTGTGTGCACACACATTCCTATGGAACCTTTCGATCCTATAAGTCCAACCTGAACTGCAATGTGAAAATACAGAAGCTTTCCGCCGTGCTGGAATAGGTTGTCTTTAGGACCGTTTTCTTCGAATATCGGCATGAGAAATTTGTCCAACATATCAAGTTACACCACAGAAATCACAGTGCTTTCGGCAAAAGGAAAGGTCCCGTACACCCTCTGAACTGGTAGATGCAGGCCTGTCACTTCGACAGCCTTTCCTTCAAGTTCTTTACTTGAGTCTTTCATTTGGTATACGTAAAAGATGCGGTTTACTTCCACTTTTTTACAATTTTGGTGGAAATATCTGTGTGAAAGCGAGTTTCTGAGGCAACAGTTATAACCGCTATGCTTAGGAAAGTTGGAATTGTACATGTATAAATATATTGCACGTCGAAGGCTGTTCAATGTGCCCTCAATGAACTTCTGTAAACTCTTTAGAAATAATAAAATTTATTGTTCCATAATTGTAAATTTCCACACAGGTTTAAGCTAAAAAAGTATTAATTTAAAATTGCAATTTAGGAAGAACAAAATTTATCATTAGAAGATGACTGCTCGCTCGCTCGTACGCAAACCACTGCAAGCAGAGACTCATCGACGTCACATGGTTCAGTCTTTCTAAATCGCTTTATTCTCTATCCCTTCAGTTCAAATGCACTAAAATATGTTTCTGTTTTCCCAAATTGTTTAAGTCGTGTATTTTACGAGACCAAATTCCCAACAAACGTCAGGTTTCTCTTCTACCATTTTCTGTTTATCGAGTTACTTTAACTTTTTCTTCTACGTTCAAAACCACTTGTTGGTGACTGCGGCCATGTTATCACTCTGTCAGTCTTCTGTTAACTTCAGGTGCAGGAACGTAAAGTGCAACTTTACATACAAAAGTTATGACCGTTACTGTTGTCATTTTTTTCGCCTGTAATTTATGTGTCTACCTGGAAGCGTAGAAAACTTCTTTTCTCAAAGACTATGAAAGGGCTGAATCCTCAAACTAGGCCACTTCTTGGAAAATTACGTTGGAATAGATGACTGGCAATGTGGTCATATCCAATGTAGATCTTCTTATGTATGTCGCAGTAAACAGGGCAAAAAACACGTGCCTAATGGGTAATTAGTTAGGACCACAGAATGTAGAACATTAAGAGGGAATGCTGATAAGTCCTTAGCCCGTCCTACTTCCCGGTATCATAGGACGGAATCGATAGTGTCGTTGGAAAGAGGGGTCTGTTCATGTGCCGAATTGCAAGTATTTTCTTGTTACAGAGGCTAAAAGGAAGCATGTCAGGCGAAGAGCCCTATTTCAACAACATGGACACGCGAGCTGTCATTAAGATTTTTTCTGCAAGACGAGGCGCCGAAGGAAATTTACGCCATTCTGACAGAAACATTAGGGGAATATGCACTATTATACGCCAAAGTCAAAAACTGGATGGTCCAGTTTAAACGTGTTGATTTTTCCACCTGTCATACGTCTCGTCCTGGACGACCCAAAACCGTGACCACCCCGGAAATGATTGATCAAATTCACGAGCTAATCTTCGAAGACCGTCGGATTTCGGCTAAATCAATAGCTGAGCAACTGGGTATGTCACGTGAGCGGGTTGGATCCATCAGTCATGAAGATTTGGACAAGCGGAAGCTCTCCGCGAAGTGGGTCCCAAAATGCCTGAACGCGGATCAAAAACGTCAGCTGTGTCAGTCGTCTGAGCAACTTTTGGAAATTTTTCGGAGCGATCCAAATGATTTCCTGTCGCGATTGGTGACCATGGACGAAACCTGGTTATATCACTATGACCCGGAGACAAAGCAACAATCCAATGGAGTGGCGACATAGCGGCTCACCTCGCCCCTAATAATTACGAGGGCAAAAATCCGCTGGAAAATTTCTCGCCTGGATCTTTTGGGATCAAGACGGCATCCTCCTCATTTATCATCTTCCAAAGGGCCAAACTGTCAACGCGGAGTATTACTCATCTCTGCTGCTGCAATTGAAGGACATTTTGAAGGAAAAACGCCGTGGAAAGTTCACCAAGGTGGTCTTGTTCTCGCACGAGTCACTGGGCACTTGCAACCCAGAAGACACTGACCTACCTGGGCATCCAGTGTCTTGATCACCCACCCTATTCTCCGGATCTGGCCCCGTCGGACTACCACCTGTTCCCTGGACTGAAAAAACAATTGGAATGTCGCCATTTTTCTTCCGACGCAGCGGTTATTGTTGCCGCGGATACCCTGTTGGACGGACAATATTCTGATTTTTTTTTTGAGTAGCTTGCGAAAGTCAGAGCAACGGGCTAAGAAGTGTATTTAGCTTCGTGGGGAGTATGTTGAATACATCTTGAGTTTTGTCGCTGTAGCTTGTTTCCTTCCTGGTCGGGCTAAGGACTTATGAGCACTCCCTCGTATTTATTCTAGCAGTTCCTACTTTTTTATGTAGAAGGTGGTGAAACAAAACGAGTGGGCATAGCAGAAATAAGTTTTAGTCGAATTGCATGTGCTCTTTGACGACAGGTCTTTCTTAAACGCCATACTTGAGGAAAACTACGTATACGAATCATTTGATCAACCGTTATTATTTTCTTTTTGGGGGGCCCTTACTCAAGAATGAAGGCAAAAATAAATACCACATAACATGTCACAGAAGGCAAGATGGAGTTGGGTGGTCAACGCGACATCCCGGACGCTTTACTTTGGGACAGCCCAAGTGCCCATTGTGGAGGGAGACAAGGCAGGCACCAGGTCCGATCAGGTCGGGTATGGAGAATAAAAATTATTTTGCCCAAACAGGGTTCCAATAAGGGATTTTGGAAAGACAGTGTAATAAAAATGGGCTCTGTGTCCATTTAAATGACATGAAGGAACATCCATTTATGGTTTAAAAGCTAATAAGATGGCGACTTTTTTTTCCATTTTGTTGCCTGTTGTATTTTATTGTGAGTTAGTGGCAATGCCTTTTATGTAAAACTTGCTCCGTAATAATCATTTAATATTTACTGCAAATTATGAATAAGTAAATATACGTCTATATACAGAATGTTCACATTAAAGTAATCATCATATTTTCTTATTACGAACATATTGTATTTTTTTTAAGTATTTTCTTGGTCCCTCTTTACAGTTTACACTACTGAAAGGTAATATCAGTTGTGATGATACACAGCATCAGTACATGATATGACTACGACAAATATCCTTCCGTTTTAAGCTATTGAAATACAGGTCTATTTTTAAAGTTGACACCACCATCGGGGAGCGCATTAATGCGCTCCCCGATGGTGGTGTAAAATGCACCGAAACATGTCGGAGTTGTTTTAACGTAAATTTTATAGTAAATTTTAATATTGTCCTTTAAGATAACTCACTAGTACATCAGTTTGTGAATAAATAAAAAAGTTATAACGTCAAGACACACGGTACAAATGTGAAAACAGGTCTATATGTCGTTAATTTGGTACCAGTCATAAGTGTGTAAATTCCACACACTTTTGTTTGTTTCGGGTTTTCTTCTAATTTAAGGCACTGAAATGTAAACAGAGTTCCAGTTGATAGGAATAAAAAAATCTGTAAGCTGACCATTTATTTGTTTATTTAGCGCGTTTTGTACGTACTTCGTAATTGTTTTAAATGTCTTTGCAAAGTCTGGCTACTTTCTTTAATGGAATTTAATTACGATCCAAGTCACTGAAAAATGCAATCACTCCCGCTAATTAATATTAACGGTCACTTTATCCTCGGAATACAGGATGGATTTATTCACGGAATGGTAATGCAGTTTTTTCCTCTAAATGCGTTTAACAATTTAAGATACTGCAAGACATCAATTACGAATCTAAGTGATACTAAACATTAATTAGCGGCCTTGCTACTGTTCTGTTTCTTCTTGGACCACCACAGCCACAATAGATTTAAAAATAAATAAAAAGCAATTACAATGACCTTTCTACAGTTCCATTTCAATTTGTACTGCTACTGCGGTTTACTTACTAAAACGTATGATATTACCACCTTTTCCTAGCGCTATTCTTCATTATATTTAGCTGGTATGGTTATTAAACTGTATATTGTGATGTTCGAGAGCCATTCCAGCTTTCCTTTTGCAAATACAGTTTTCACTTTAACAGATAATTATTAAACATCAGTGTATGATATCGCTTCTCATTAATGTCTCTAACAAGTATTACCACAAAACGGAAGTAAAATCAAAACACTTTCCCTCTATGGAATTGGCTTCGTGTGTGGGCGTGTGTGTTTGTGAGTGTGTGCGCGCGCGCGCACTTGCAGTCACGCAAACGGCGTTCCACATTCTGTCTGATACGAAGTGTAAATTTATATCCATTAATTACACCCACTACTTAGCTACCTAGCTGTCGTATCTGAAACCCAAATCTTTAATGAATGTTACCAGCTGCTTTTAATACCAGAATGGAAGAGTTGGGCGTAGGCGGTGATATGTGTCAGAGTTATGGTGGTAACGGCCCTCCTAAATGCGGTAATCTACAGCTATACTCTGCCTGTGTGCCTGTGTGCCAGAGCGCAATTTGCTTTGTAGGTATTTTTGGCTTAACTAAACTCGCCCAATCCTCTTCAGTCACTAATACTTATCACCATTGGAGTGCCCAATTATAACACAGAGAACTCAACAACCTCCATTGTTTAGGTTGGAGGGGGGTTTGAACGGGTGAGCAATGTACATGTTTTATTACTCCCAAATACGACCACTAATGTACTCAATATGCAACTGGGGCCCTGGCAACCCTCCCACACGGCCGATGTGTTTGCACCTCAAAATATAGTTGATTGGTTTTCAACATGCACAATTCAACGGTCTCTGCTTCTCTCTGTCACTAGTCAGACCGCAGAGAATTTTCATTATTGTAGTCTACATGTTTCGGCAGATTGCCTTTGGTTAATTATGTCACACTGTTGAAATTTATATAAAAATGTTTGTAGATTGTTTTATTGTTTTTTGTAGACCTCAGCTAATAATTCACCACACTCTAGATTCACTGCCACGAAGCAGAATAATTGCAGTTATTCTTGTGTCATTATAATTATTTAGAAAAAAATATTACACATATACGCGAAATACTACTCTATTTTGAATACTACAGCTAAAATAGTAATATTTTCATAAATAGTTAATACATACACCTCTGACTCGATCAATACATACTAATTTCACGCTTGATTTAGTCTCTTCTTCTAAAATACATGTAAAACGTCAGTTCTTACCACACAATCCGACTCGTTTTAAAGACAAATCGATCAGTGCTGTTTAGGTTTATCCTGGGTACTGACGGTGGAAGTCGTTCGAGGACGTAAATATATTTCGTCAAAAAATGTGGGGTTTCTTAATACCGCAGTTGCCAATGGGACTCACAAAAATGTTTTTAAGTAGATAAGTGCTAGTGTGTATAGGTGGTTGAATGAGTTGTCGGATATATGGCGTATTTACTGGACGGTGAAGTATCTGGAAGGTTACACGAAAATAAGCAAAAGAATTTTTCTTACATTTAACCAAAATTAGATTGTAGTGGTTTTCGTAAGGACATCAAATTCAGAGTTCCTCCTTCCTTTCTCGACCGAAACTTCAGCTATCCTAATTGAAGTATCTCGTGGTTTTCCTTAGTTTCTGTCCATTGGATGTTTCTTTTTAAAATTTCCCCTATTGATTAGTTTCCCATTAGTGAAGCATTACTTAATTCTATACAACAACTTACAGTCCAGTACATGCGGTATATTGTGGGTCTAAATTGCGCTTGGATTGTGAGTTTCTTATGTTTTCCTGTGCAGTAAAGCGATCTCACGACGGACCGATTTTTCTTCCCAAATATCCAACCAAATGAAAAGCTTTCGAAACCACAACACATGTACTATTCTACATTTTATGCCTACTGTCGTTTTCATAGCTCCTACGCGAATCGCCATCTTTTGGGAGCTGACACCAGAATTTATTTAAAACAGACAACAGTGAATAACTCACTTCATTTTGGAATGTTATAAAAAAAATATTTGATATTTGCTACCTGAAGAAGGTGAGATAAAATCGCGAAACACATAGAAACTGTGTAATAGGTAGGGTGCATAAATTATGGAATAGTGCATTTGTTGGTTTTACGTAAGTTTTTAGCTTCGTCATATTGTACGTAATAAATAATGTAAAAACCTATCAAACGTCTAGGACTAAGATACCTTAACCTGGAAAAAGCAAGGACCCGGGCCTTACTGGTCCGTAGCACCATTGATATGCATTATTTTACATCTTTAACGCAGATTTGTCCTGTGAATTTACTTTAAATATTTGAAGCGTGAAATATTGTTTGTCATATTTATAATTTATTTATACCTCATAGGAAAGAAAGAGTACATCCTTTACCAAGACCGATCAGTGAATGATTGTAGGTACATAATTTCTCTCAGTTCTGAGTCTAACGATACACATAAATACACTCTGCTGAAAACCAGAAACTTTCCATAGGGGTAAGAGATGTGTTCAAGGTTAACACCAATGCAACTTTAACCCTTTACAGACGAAGCCAAGACTACTTTATTTAAAGACCCATTTCATAACGCACTGTAAACATTTTTCAACTCGGTTATAAAAGCCAGTCAGTGTATGGTTTAAGTGGTAAAAGTCGCTGTTTGTGCTCAGATAAATAAATAACAAATAAATGGAGCGTACAAATATTGAATGTTAAACTTATTCTTGCGTCACTTAACCAAGAGGCTTTAAAAGGTTAATTGACAGGTCCCACATGAATGAAACAACATTTCAATCCTGGGTGATGGCATTAATATGCCGCCACCTTTAACCCTTATCCTACTAATGTGGAGAATAGGGTGAGCTACTAATAATGCCAGCAAATAGTAGATGGGATTTATCTCGGCGTTTAAAGTGTTAATCGCACAAGAGAAAGATGAAACAGCTTACGTACATGAAACAAGAGGTGTGTGGAACTATCAGTCTCACTTTTTCTGTCACCGAGACGGTCCCAGTATGTTACAGATTTCCATTGCTTGTCCGCACATTCCTGTGCGGAACATTAATTTCGAGATATTTCTACATACCTGTGCACAGAACTAATTTATGACGAGGGTAGCTGCACAAAAGTCACTGTAATATCTACACTGCGCAGCTGTGCCACGACAAGTATTATTGTAATTTATTCCTCATATTTTATTCACTTCTCTGACACGAATTTCTTACTTGTAGCATTTATGAAGCCATAATTTCTAAATGGACGTTAGCAGTATAGGTTAAAATTTATACCTTTACGGTAGGCTTGCAGAATTAGGGTGAGTTGTAACTGTGGAGGACGCGTGAGAAATTACCGGACGCAATGATGGAAAATTTATTTATAGATATTAAAATATTTCATTATCCCTGACGTTTAAAAATCAAAACAATTATCGTTTTCTTGTAAATGTGATAAAATAATATCTTGATTTATCAAATTGAAGAATTCAAAATACGAAATTCCGAACATATATAGTGTTTATCTTCAACTAAATTGAGTAAATACGTAGTTATTTTGCAATTCAAAAGATTTACTTTTTTCGGAATTAAATCCAGTGGAATATCTATTGAAAATGCAAATATTAAGAAACGAAATTTGTAGTCCTTAAAAATAAGCTTTGACATTTTCGTGGTTTTCTGTGTACAACCGTACCTGCTCCTAATTTGTTATATAACCCGCTGTGTAATAATGTGTTGCTGTCACGTGTATGATAAAGGGCAGTTATAAAGTTACTTTCATTTTAGAATTATCTGAAGATGCTTTTCTTGTCCTGGGTTCTGTCTTCCTGAAATTACTGTAGACGGTACTGAAGGTGATAATTATTTAATATGATCAGCTGTTTTATGCTGTCACAAAATTAAATTTTTCTAAATTCTTAGACATTTTATGCCGAAGTCCAAAATTGTGTAACTTCATATTATTTGAGAAGTTACTGGAACGGTTAGTTTATTATACTAGTATATCCTAAACACTTTCAAACACTGCATTTGGAATGCTATATTACATGTAGCTGAAGCTACAGAAATGTATGTAGAAACATTCTTGCGTCGTAATATGCAAAGCTGTTTCAATCAAAATGTACGAAAACCTTGAAATAGAGCATGTGTTAGTTTGGACCCTGTATTTCGCGCTTAGCTGTTAAACTGTTCGTCACAGGAGAAAGAAATTCGGATAAAGGGTTAATTTTATTAAATAATTTATCTCGGTATTTAACCAACTTGATGCACAAAATTTGTTTCACAATAAGTTTTATTTCACGCCTGTAAATGTTTCGAGCACATGTGCTCATCATCAGGAGGTAAAAATTGCATTACACAGCCTCTGGTATCATCACACCTATAGGTGGCCGTCTCGTGTTGTTTAATGCAATTATGACCTTCTGATGATGAGCACATGTGCTCGAAACAAGTAGAGGCATGAAATAAAACTTATTGCGAAACAAATTTTGTGCATCAAGTTGGTTAAATACCGAGATAAATATACTGAGATGCACGGTCAGCAAAAGTCAAAATTTGATTAAATAAGTCACACAGAGAGAGGAAGTTGTGTTAATGACGTCACTGTCTCCGTTATTAGAATTATTTAATAGCTGTTATCGTTATTGAGTGCCTGAAAATCTTAGCCAAACCAAACCTTAATTACGCGGCTTTCTTATTGAATTATGTCAGTATTTGGATTGATTGGCTTATTATAGTTTTTGTAATGTACTGATTTATCGGCTGAATGATTAATGTTTTGTCCACATGTTACCATATTTTTAATTTTCTTTGTCATTTTGGGTCTTGTAGATGTACAACATTTCTTGCTATTTGTGGCTAAATTTTTATACATTTGTGTTCAATACACATCAAATATATTTTTAATTTTGATTGTATCTTATTTATTACCTTACATATATTATACATATATATGTGTGTGTGTATGTTTGTAAATACCTATGTACGTTTTGGTCCTAGCATAAACAACGTTGTATTAAGATCATAGGCCAAAAAATGACAGGGGCAGTTTCTCTGTACATAAACTTCGAGCTGTTTTTCTGCTTCTTTAAATAAGCTAATATTAAAAGGCTACGGTATAGAATACGAAAAAGTAAGGAAATTGTTCTGAAGGCACACCAGACTACAAAGTTTCTCTGTGTCAGCTACGCATACAGCTCATCAATTAGATTCTGAATTCGCTCAGCAAACCTTAAACACTGCGAATCACGTCACGGTAGAGTCCAAAAAACATAGTTCAAAGTGACAACTACAAACTGTGCATTGCATCCACCGAGGCGTAAATCTTGCTAATTACAGGGAAGATTGCGTAATGTCACGCTTGCAACGAATATGAATCTAGGTCCCTTGATATTTGATTTATGTGGTGTGACGAAGTTGTAAATGTTGGTCTGTAATAGACGGCAGTGTACTTTGTCTTTAACATTTGCATATTCATCTAGCAACACGTAGTTGCACATAATTTAGTAAAACATGAAGACATTAGCTAAATTAAACCTATTATAACTTTTCTTAAAATCCTCTTTATTAACAAACCCAGTTATAGAAATTCCAACTTTAAAGATTTAAACTAGTTTTAGTCATGAAAAGCTTATTGTTGCCTTCATAAAAATGAACTGTGAAAATACTTCACATAGACAGGCGAGATATCAAGAAAATTTCACAATCATATCTGAAGAGAAGATATATCTTGTATCATATATATTGGAATGAATGATATTACAATAAATCTCGGGTATATCATAATATAAATTCGATTTGCTTGACATACGAAAGGATCTGCTGAGGGATGATATGAAAGCGGTAAAGACCCCTCGCTTTACACAAAAGACAATACACTTTGTGACCAGCTGTACAGATATCAGGTTATCAATAAAGACTATTACACGAAGGACTTAAGCGACATTCATTACAAATAGCTTATGTGTGAGTTATATAAAAAACTTACTTTATAAGTAATTCATAACCTATTTTTTTTCAGTGTTGTGTAATCAGAAACGTCTTATTGCAAAGTACTCTCAGAGAATTGAGTAGTCCTTTTTATTACTAAATTCTGTAGGCATCTTAAATGTCCAGAAATTTAAATTACTATGTCATACATCGTTTCACTTTCATCAATTTGGTCTTTCGCCTCTTCCCTCCTACAATATCCATGAAGCACTCATAGTCGTTTTCTTACCCAATTTTCGGTTCACAATTTTTAACAAAGTAAATTAATAGCAAGCGGAACATTTAATTTAATTCTCAAAATACCAGTTTCGAAGAATAAAACACTTTCTTTAAATTCAAACAATTTTTTTATAGTAATTTCCTATGAATATCTAGCCGATTTGTTAACCTCTTACAGAACTGTATAAGCATTAATTCTCATAGACTGTGTGTGTGTATTATTGAGCGTAACACTTCGGTTACATCCCGAATACTTAGGGTACACAGAATCTCTATTTCTTAATGTCATCTTGAGTTAAACACAACGCAATAAATACACGTAATAAAAATAATAATAATAGGCTGATAGTTATGTGGAGCTGTACATTTGTTTAGCAGGGAAGCAGGCGGACTTTCGGTAGGGAATGTTTTTTAATCCGCCATATATTTGAAACCAAAATGTACAATATTTATTTTCAGTCACGCAATATGTCAACAGGTCCTATAATTTTATTCCATTAATTTATGGCAAATTTATGCTTGAAACTGCATACATTGCAGTGGTTAGAAATAAAAGGCTGGAAATTATTTGTGAACCTAAAAAATTTGATATATATATATATATATATATATACACGTTTAAAAATTTACATGAATTAAGAGATTAATACGTACAAATTAAGGGCATCTAGGCACTATAAATTTTTAACGCTTTAAACAGAGCAGAATTATATATATATATATATATGTTTATATACAAGGGTTGGACAAAATAATAGAAACACTAAACAATACAGGAATAAAAGTGTCTGTGTTGACTGCACTGAAAGAACATTTGTTATCAGTGATCTTTTGTTATTCTTTCGTCTTTTTATCCTCTGTATTTTCAGTGTCAATGCATTACAGGTTTTGTTTAGCAACACTATGAAAGAAGTCCAAAATGAGGGGAATTGTCTGATTTTCAAATAGGACAGAATGTTGGTGCTTGTTTAGCTGAGTATCCATGAACAAAACAGCCTATTTTAGGAACGTCCAGAGCAGCAGTTTTCAAAGTTATGACTGATACTCAAATCATGGGAAGACATTTTCAGCTATGAAGAATAGTGGGTGAAAACCAAAAGTAAGTGAATGTATCATCGTGTATTGAAGAGGATTGTGTCAAAAAATCATAGAACAACTGCAACCTAGGCGACAGTGGAAGTCAATATTAATTTTGAAGAACCTGTTTCCACAAAAAGAAATCTGATGAGATTTTCACAAATCCAACATCTACGGTACAGCTGCGTTTGCTCTACTTCTGATTAATGAAAACAACGCCTAAAACGGGAGAGGATGGGATGTTGATCATAAAACCTGGACTCTGATAATCGCAAATACGTAATGTATTCAGACGAGTCGTCCATCACGTTGTTCCCAACATCAAGCCGGGTTTATATTTGGAGAAAGCCCAAGGAAGCCTATAATCCTGTATGCCTTATTCCAACTATGAAAAACAGAGGCTGATCTGAGATGATTTGGGCAGCAATACTGGGTACTCTGCTGGTCCTATAATTACCTTGGACGGTCGAATTACTGCCAGTGAATGTGTGGACAAGTGGACAATTCAGGTAACGGGGTGTATCGTATTGTCCAGATGTTGTTACCTAACAACGATGCAATTTTCAAGAAGACACCACCCATACAACCAGAAGTGTTCAGTCTTGGTGTAAAGAGCATGAGGATGCACTTGAACATCTTCCCTGGCTAGCACAATAGTCCGACTTAAATATCAACGAACCGCTGTGAACAGTTTTAGAGTGAAGCAGATTATCTCCTCCTTCATCCCTCCAGGAACTAGAAGATTTTCTGCTTGAAGATTTTTACAATAATCTGCTAGAGACTATTCAGAGTTTGCATGAATCTGTCTCAAGAAGGATATAAGCTGTATTGAAGGAAAACTGTGGCCCACCTCTGTAGTAATAAAGACGTGGTTATCTTTCACAACTGTTTCCGTTACTTTGTCCAGCCCATGTATATATTATTGGTCGAAAACTGCTGAAGCATCGCTGAAACCAGCTCAGACTGTTGCGTTCGAGTCACTGAAAGATTTGTTCAAAAGGTGCAGATAATTTATTTTGTGTCATTGATTCTATTATGTAAGTATCCAGTGTTCCAGATTATAATCCTACGGTATACAGGGATATATATATATATATTACCATTCGCTTTTACCGTAGGTTTGTGTATATATATGTGTATATATATATATATACTACCACATGAACTTCGCATAACAGCAGGTCAACATGATAAAAGTCGACGTAATTGAAAACCAGTTTTTATAAATTTTCATGACCGCACAAAGTAGACTGCATAATACAACGTACAAATGGGACCATCACTTACTTTTATTCAAAAGGTGAAATATTCTTGCTTCTGTAAGATTGCTACGAGATAGTGCGAGGTTTCTAATGTTGCTTGTTCCTGTGAGAAAGATTATGTAAATAGCAGCGTTTTATTTGCACCGGAAATGCAATATTTCTGGCGTTTCTACTGACACTCGTCTTTATATAGTTTCATAGGACTATACGTAGTGCCTTTTGGTAATTCTGATTGAAGGTTTCGCAGTACAGTCAACCGAGGCGAACATGGAATCTGGAGGCGGACTCATATACCGGGGAGTTTGAAAGATGAATGGAGCGCTGTAGGAAGGGGCATCTTTCTGCGAGGGATTCCATGAAGGGGACCTCGAGGGAGGACTCCTTTACTGGGGCCCAGAAAGATATGTTAAGCGAGGCTCGCAAATGGGCGTCTGCTTCCTTATGGGCCCCGCTTTTGGGGTACATGGAGGTGCCCATCTTTCTTAGGGCCCTCTTATTTAGAGGAATTTTTGTGATGTTTTCGAGAGAGATGCAAATGCCCTGTAAACGGCTATCTCTCTTCATAGGGACCCTGTTGGGGAACCTGGAGAGGGTTCATTTGCCGGGATTTTTGAGAGAAAAGAAAAAGTATATTTCGGTTCCTTCCTTGGACCCACAGGAAGTTAAAATTTTAAGTATGGGGGCCATCTGGAACTTTAGTAAAGGGGCAGAGCCCTCCTGAGTTGACATCAGATTATGGGGCACAAAGGGACTGTCTATAAGGCTTAGGTACATCCGGACGATAAGTGCTCGAACCCAATATTAATCCAATACATCCAACCCCCGATGGAGCGCCAATGAAGGTCTCTGAATAGAGATTCCCTATTATTTTTACAATAGTAACCCTCGACACAGGGCAAACTCTGTCGGCTCTCATCCATCAAACCCTTACTCCTTAACATTCCACCGACCACATGTCAGTAAGACCAAATTTAGTTTAAAATACAAACGTTGATATAATTTGCCACATCTACTCGAAGTACTGATTGGGGTTCGCTTTATTTTTGTAGATTTGTTTGGGATTTTATATTTTAATTAAATAATTACTTACTTAATTACTTACTTACTCCATGGTGCAGAGTCCATCTTGGGAAGCTAAATGGTTTGCAGCTAGTCAAGAAATTCCCCGCATTTCACGGAACCCGAAAGTTCATTAACGCACTCACAAGCCTCCGCCACCTGTCTCTATCCTGGGCCAGCCCAATTCAGTCCGTATACCCACATCTCACATCCTGGAGATCCATCCTAATATTATCTACCTATCTACGCCTAAGTCTCCCCAGTGGCCTCTTTCCCTCCGGTTTCCTCACCAAGACCCTATACACCCCAATCTCCCCACCCAAACGCGCCACATGCCCAGCCCATCTTATTCTTCTCGATTTTATCACCCGCACAATATTGGGTGACTAGTACAGATCATTTAGCTCCTCGTTATGCAGTCTTCTCCATTCCCCCTTTACCTCGTCCCTCCTAATATTTTAATTAAATACTGTACCAAAAGGAGTAAGCACAGAGGAGACATTCAATCACATCTAAAGAAAGCAACAAAAATTCTCTCGCACGAACTGCCTCCTATATTATAAAAGAGTGATATATGAAAATTTAAGAGTTTATAAAAACATTAACTATGAAACTGTCGGCAGGAGTATAAACAGTATTCTTAACTATATGTGTATATTATAAAGAAATATTTTATATACTCTAGGCTTATTTACAGAAAGAATCGGCAAACCCCTACTTCTTAATGTGAACGACGTTGGTAAAAATAGAGGTCTCATTTCAATTATAACATGATGATTGTTCAATAGTATTCTCCTTAAGATTCCTTTGATGTAGTACCTTATGATGGCCGTAAATAGGGCCGAAACATGCAGTACAAATCGAAATTTAATTATAAATATTGCTGTGTGAAAGACGAATAGTGTGTTGTTTTTCCTTTTTATTTGAATTCCCAGCGGGATGTAACACTTTACTGTAAGGCGGCACATTTCCGTTGCGTTATTCAATGAAAATAAATATTGCAATCAGCCAACACAACTTTGCATTCAGGAAGAATGAAGGCTACGTGTTTAGAGTAAAATGATTTGCCTTCATCCGGCCTGCAGGATTTTGATTTGAATTATGGAAGGTCGAATGTACTGATTACTTTAACATGCTGGTCTGGTGATGGATAAACATTTTTAGTCGTCATGTGGCCTTTTTTATTCCTGAATATTATGTTGTGTTGACTGAAGTATTCTTTGACCGTCAGTTTAACGTACCCGAAGACTTTGGTAATGAAAGTACGTCTGTAAGCATTCAAGACTGTGCGAGACATCGCCATGTGGGAAGATAAAATTAAAGGAAAAGTACACCCTATAATAGGCCACGAAGGTCCAGAGGGGAAGTAGAGGTACAGTTCTACTCTTTCTTTAACCTCGGCGCTAGATAGAGTGTGTGGTCAACGCAACGCTCCGGTCGCTTTACTCCCAGGAAAAACCCTGTACTCTTTGTATAGGATGTTGGGTGGGCCACAGGGGCAGTCTGGACAGGTGCGGGAAATTTCGCTCCCAATTGGATTTCGATCTCCGGACCGTCCAGCCCGTTGCGAGTCGCTATACCGACTACGCTATCCCGGCTCCCGCCATGTGGGAAGGTACATAAGAAATGGGGATGTGTTCATTGGGATTTTTGCCTGTCACAATGGCTGGGGTCAGCGACTAAGGCCCGTGGAAAAACTGTAATCGGCGACATAGTACAGAAATCTCTTTCCAGCTTTTGGAGTCGTCAGTGCCCTCGGGTCTGGTGTTTTGCATTGACTCTTATGCCTTCAAACAAGCACTGACCCAATAACCTTGACTTCACTTTTTGCCTGTTTGCGCCGTTTCCTCATCCCCGGAGATTTCAAGTTACCGATCCTAGCCTGTTTAGACGACTGTCTGGAGAATTTCTATAACATAGTGCCACGAGGCGACAACGCGGCTATTGAGTCAACATCAGACGACCATGACCTTAGCATTACACGCTGTAATCGTCCTAACTCTTATCCGGCTAAGTTCGGGGAAGAATGTCATGATAAACAAGAAAAAGGTCTGAGCTGCTGCAGACCAATTTCATGTAGCTTTCTGCAGAATGTAGCCAACCAAACCCATCATTAGACCGTGTACTGCTGATATACTCAGTTAATAAGTGGAGCTATCTGTCACCTCATAAAAAAGGTAAAACACACGAAAAACTGGAGGGAGCATCAGCGTTATGGATGTGACAGTTACACGTTAAATATTGTGCAGAAGCGCGTGACGTTATTAAGGGATGTCGAAAATGAATTGCAAGTGCTCTACACTACTAATATATTAACCCTTTAAACGCCGAGTTAAATCCCACATGCCGTTTGCTGTCATTATTAGGAACTCACCATATTCTCCACGTTAGCAGGATAAGAGTTAAGTGTTAGTATAATATGTTCTTACTTTCTAATCAAAATTTTTTATGTTTTAAATTTTACGGCTTCAAAAACATCGAGTAATGCGATTGATCGGTACCATCCATGTAATACCGGAAAGTCCGGTGAAACGAGCGGTGCCGCTATATCGGGGTTGACTATGCGTACTTCCATTAGAAGAATGACTCAAAGGAACCCGCTATTACGTGTGATCTCAGGTGACCGAGCGAGCACCGCATCATACGCTAAGGTTACTGTGAACAGTACAGGGAACTATTAATGTTTAGAGGGAAACTTTGGGAATGGTGAATAGTTTGAAGTTACACAAGGGTTGGAAAGTGAGAATGTGTATGTATGTGAATTAGTGAGTGAGTGGGTGGTCGTTGAGAGTAGAAAACCACAGGACGAATATTGTCGGCGCAAACTTTTACTCTCTACGAGATAGATATTTTGATGTATCCTGTTCTGGGGAGGCCGGTGGTCTCCACTCGCATGCATGATCCACTTCTTGATAATAAATTCACGACATAGACGTAGATAATGGCAAGTCTCGGTGGAGTGAGTTTGGTTCATGTTTGAAACACATAAAGATCGTTATAGTACGCTAAGGGGATTTAAAGTTAGTATTCCATTTATTCTCCACCCCTCACCCTCTACCTGTCTGTAATGCCGGATTCTTATCGGGTCACTGATGAAAGGAAAAGTTAAGACTCAGGATTCATCTTAATATGCAACTATTCATGCATAGCTGAAATGTAATTTTATGAGGGCAATTAAACCTCCTTTGTAGCTACTTAATACATGCCAACCAGACAGTTTTCACCGAGCGGGCTCGTATAGTGATAACGTAATAGGAGAATTGTCCTCGAGAGGCGTATGTTTAGAATTGCGGTAGAGACAACGGCTAAACTACATATTTTATGATATTTCTCAATTCATCCAAGAAACGTTAAGGACGATAACTCAAATGGGCCACTTCCGTTTCCTTCCAAATTCATTCCATTTCACCTTCCATCGCTTAAGCTGCCACTCGCCGCTACAGAACTTCCGATAATAGCCATGTCTCTAAATAAACCACAAATAATGAATATTTTCCCACAGTATAGACCCAAAAGAGTCAGTGATTTTAGGATTGAGTTTTCATATTCAATTCAGATAGTCATTGCTCACATAATTCTAGTGTTAAATTAGAAATTATCAAGATACTAATTACATTAAACATTCTACAATATCTAATTGTGCATTTAGCTCGTACTTTAGCTATAAGATACACTTATTATTAGATAAATAAATTAGACGAAGAATATTTATAAGTTATTTAACACCCTTCGGTCTAGTTTATTCTCAAATTCCAAAAATTTTTTTGTTATAATACTGTGCTTTCTGCTAGATGGCTACCAACGTACGAGGGGAATATGCTGAACACTAAGAGCAGAAGTTCTGCCTACATATGCCCTTCCAAACTTTGGTAATTACCTGCCACACTACATGGAATCACAGCCCATTAAGACAAAAACGCGGATCTTGTTTAAAGCAGTCCCTTGAAATTGACCAATCTAAGTCACAATAAATCTTGCCGGCAAAAATTAGTGCAGTTTTTGTACAACGAGTTAGATCCAGTTCTTCAAAGCAGCGGGTGCCCACTTACTTGTGGTCACACGGACTGCAGAATATAAAGCTAACAAACGACTTGCCTTTTATAATGTAATTTTTACTCAAGACACGCTTTTTCGTAATAGGATATGAGTTAGGAGCTTCGTTGTTAACTTGATGACCTTTTTCATTCATTATGAAAGTGCGCTTTGTTGTAGATTCAGTTCACGTACTTAGGGTCAGGTTACCTTCGATTGACCAGTTTAGCTTTATTGACAAAAGAAAAATGGAATGTTTTACTCAAAGAAGCAAAACAAATACTGCTTTAATTCTTCGCACTTTTCTCTATTAAGGAACCAAATTTCGCGAAACTTACTAGTAGATAACACTTCGAAAAATAAAATATTTTATTCAGTTTTCCAACCGGTCCATTCATATTAGTAGGGTACAATGAATGAACCACGCTGTTTCCACCAATGGACCGTATGCATAACATAGGAAAATGTAGGTTAACACGTGCCGTAATGTGTTATATTTTGTAAAGCTATATATTTTGCTGACTTAACTGCTCTCTGAGTTGAATAAAAAAAACCTGGCTTTTAAGTCTTCACATGCTCTAGCTGAATTGCATTCACCATAGGACGTGCACAGCAACCAACAACACTGACACAGCAGCCCGTTGTTGTAACGGTTCCTCTCTTAACACTTCAGATTCACCACATCTGAGTTGTTCATATAAACTTCTCAGGGTTTTTTCTACATTGTTGTTAAGGCACTGTCATCTGCGATATACACACACATTCTAACAGCATTAACTTTAAGCTCAACAAACTGAAGACTTCTCTTACATTCTCCTTTCCGAAACCTTCTGCCCTGGACTTACTTCAGTACGTGGCTGCCCCACACTTAGTTGTGAGTGTCGTTTAGCGAACCCATAGTACCATTTCCTTCCAGTGGTATCTATTCGGTGCGAGAGAAAACGACTTAATTTACCAACTTTAAATGCCAGGTTTCGTAAATCAGTGATGGTTATACCAAACATGTATTGTTCCAATTCTAAAAATGGTTAACCAATTTTCCTTCGGCAATATCTTGAATGTTTTCCACAACAAAATAATTTTTCCCACTTAAGTGTCTCTCCCGGTCTATTTTCGAAGAGGACAGTCGCGTGATGCTGGATCTAAAATAATATCGCAGTTTCTAAAGGCTTTAACAGTTATATCTATATTTTAAAGTTCACGCCTTACACATTTAAGAAATTCTAGCTTCTTACGATCGCAGCTGAAAATGTATTTTTCATTGGGCTTGCATGACAACATTTTCGCTTGAAACTCTAAGCTGGATGTGCATAACTGTAGGATAAGATGTAAGCACAGGCGTAGAAATATTAGCATTTAAATAACGGATGGAAAACTTTGCACATTGCCGGCAGTCTGTAACAGAGTTCACAGTTCCATGAATGGCCCACAAATCCATTCACCGCCTCTTATGTTGTTTCATCTAAAACAAGTCTAATATTTTTATTTTCGTAGCTCTAAATTTCCACGGAAACTAGAAACTAAGAAAACTGGTACAGTAAATTGTACAGTAGTGAACACACTTTCATCCCGTGTATGGAAATAGACAGTCCTTACTGTCCGTGATGATAAATAGACGTTGACGCATACGCCCTCAATAAGAACAGAAAGGTCGAAAAGTTTTGTAGCCAATTTTGTCAGTGGTCTGTTCACGCACCAAATTCAAAACACTGATTAAGATGACACGTTAGTAGTTGCTACTGTCGCAAACATGAACGTGCCTCTGCTATCAACAGTATTTGAAATATCGAGGTGGCCCATCCATTGCTACGGTTCGACGATGGCAACGTTACTGTCTGTTTGGTGAACTAAAACTTCGACTGCTGTTTCAGTATTTCTTACGTACATTGATAGTCTGGAGTTTTTAATTCTTACTAATATGCAATTCACATAAATTTAGATTGATTATTCAAAGGTTAAGAATCATGTACATACAATGGATTTAAACTGACTTTTACATGTTTTCATATTATATAAGTTAAATGCATAAGGAAAAAGACATGCAGAATACGTATAATGTAATATTGAGGGGCGTTCGCATAACCATTGTCGTGGGAAAGCAATAGTATTAGGTATCAAGTGTGCATTTGTGTGTCTGTAGCCTTAGTTGTCTAGCCTACAAAGAACATGCGCCCTATTATGCTATTATCTGTGTCCTGTTTGTCTGTTCCATATTTTTTCACATTGCCACATAAATGTCACGATTTTCGGAAAGAAGTTACAGAACCTAATCTGCGTTTTGTGATTTTGTCAACAAATTTTGTCCGAAATATTTCTCATTCTAAGAAGAATTCAGCGAAATATTATAATAATTATACATAGCTCTTTATATAACGTGTATGTTTTGCTTGTCAGATTTTGTTGCAACTTGAATTTTCTGGGCAGATTTCCGAAAAATATTCTTATATCAGATGTCATTAAAAACAGTCGAGTGGAAACCGAGTTGTTCCAAGCGAACATACGAACGAGTAGACGGACAGACATCACAAAGCTAATAGTCGCTTTTCACAATTTTGCGAAAAGCGACTAAGAACAATATGTATAAGAGAAAATGAGGATTTCTTTGCGCCACTTAAAACGTGACACCATTCTTAGACGTCGTTGTTAGTATCGGGCGCTGCAAAATTAACCTACCGTAAGTTTGGACATTTTGTAACTTTAACGATGGATATATCCTTAGAGCACGACTGAAGGAGGCTTAATGGCTACAGCCTCATCTGTAAAAAAAATACTTTTTTTCCAACTCTTAAAACTAATGGAGAATTTAGCGACAAATTAACCCCTACGTAACATGACTTCCCTGAGATAAGTTTTGTGATAGCACATTTCATTTATTTTCTGTAATTATTTTACATCTTCCAAAAGAAATTATAAAATTTGAAAAGACATCCTTCTAAGTAATGAAGTAAAAGCAGTCCCATTACAGGCCTGGACAAGCCCAGAGAGTTCCAAGAATTTAAGGTTCCCAGATTTCGTGACAACGGCACAGGATGGTGGTAGGTTGTCAGCCTTACGCACCGGCCGCCTTTATCCACAAGAAATACTCCTGGTACTCATTTCTGTTAGAGGCTGAGTTGACTCCAGGTCCATAGTGCGATCGGAAGGAATTTATGTCAATGAAAAATCCACTGACACCAGCTGGGATCGAACCAGCGACCTTCCTATTTGTAGCACAGCACCTTAACCACTGTGCTAACGCGGTCCCTTCTAAGTAATAATAATAATAATAATAATAATAACAACAACAACATGCTGTGCCAACACCTTAACAGTCGGTTACCAAGACAGCACAAGTAAAAGCGAATACAAACTAGTAAAATCAAGCAAGGAGAAAAGCTAAGGACAAGAAGAGAAAAATAGAGAACACAGCGACAAAATTAAGGCTTTATTCTTTCATATTTGGGCTTAACAACACCAACTAAAATTCTAAACTAACTGGAATATGAAAATAAAATACGATTACAGAACCGAATGAATTACAGAAAAGACCAAAACCCCCACATCAAATGAAGTAAATTTAATAATTACAACATATTTTTGTTTTAATGATATAAATAATAATATTTATATCCTGATTATTAATAATTGAATTCAATTGAACTCCAATTAGAACAAGTCCAACACAAGCACCTCCTTTTGATAAAATATACTCCATAAATTTAAGCTGAAAATCTCTGTAAGTGTTAGTGAAGTGCATGGAGGAAAGCTTCATATTTCATAGGACTTTTGTCGGCAGATTGTCATGCCGTTAATTAGAATCGACACCCAATTTTATGTCACAAGTATTGAGATTATATTGACATATTTTACCGAAACGTTAGTGGATTGCCTACTAAGTGCACTACCGTTTACAGCGGAGCTGCTTCAATCAAGTCAGAATTACATGCAAATAGAAAACAATGCTTACTAATTCCAATTACAACTTTTAACCTGACGCACAGTATACTCATCGTGCTGACCGATCCAACACTGACTCTAAACTCACTCGTGGCGGTGTTCTGCTTACTACATTTTCCACTTCATTTTCCTCTGTCTTAAGCAGACATGACCTCTGAGTAACTAATGAATGTGTCTCTTTCGTAATTTCTCGTTAAAGAGATTTCAGTTTATTTGAAAAATTTTAACTCACCCTAAACGCATAATAATATTGTTAGAGCTTAATCTTTCTGGAATGTGAGTCAGATAAAAACACTTTTCATTTGGAAGATTTTAATCGAATGGGTTGTTTTTGGGCCAGTGGTTTACCCCATGCGGTTGGAAATTTTTTACATCCAAATTTCAAATAATATTATTCAAACTGCCCTTTGTTACTTTGACTTTCAGCAGTAAAACTTGACTCTACCAAATACGCGCCTCTTGTTACTCTACTTAAAATATTTTCTGACATCAGTAGCATGATGGATCCTTGTATTTAAATTTTTGACACACGTCATATTCTCCTCTGTCAATTGATGTAATGTACTTTTACAGTCTATTTCAAAAACATTGTTTGTGCATTTCTTAAATATGCTTGCTGGAAAAGTTTTTTTTTGTCATACTTTATAGTCTCAAGATTGGTTTTCTGCCTAAAGGCACTCCACTTTTCACTTTACCCTCATTCAAACCAACGTCGCAGCATCTGATCTTTAAATGTAACTATTCCTCTTCAACTTTCAGAACGTCCAGCTTTTCGCGGTGGTTGGTTGTGCTTTGAAATAAGACTGTAATTAAAAAAAGAACACTTTTTAGTCATTTTCAAGAAACTCTCCTCCTAATACATAATACCTCTTTCCAAGTTTCCTTAAAATCTTAATATAGCGTAATATTAAGTACATCAGGCAGTAAAGCGACTACAGTCTTTCGAAGAATCCTTAAAAGTCGTTCGAATCAATTCTGTAAATGTTTCGTTGTTGAACTTTCAAAGTTTATTGGGTAAATGTTACTAAATAAAGATTAATTCTAAGAGGCTTCATTGGGTGAGGCAGCGGATCAATGTATCATGTAATGTGAATGTCGCTGTATAGTCTACCCGAATATTTTAAGGGTGCAATATAAATTGTAATTCTATATAAGTGTCAACAGTGTAGTTGAAATGGCTATACTTCATTGTCGAGACAGTAACCTTTGATGGTTTACAAGTTTTCTGCTTACACGGATGCTTTCAGATCTGGTTGAATGAATTTTCAAACATCCGAATAAGCTATTCTGTGAAAGACAAAAGCGTGGCGGTGATGCTGAAAACCCTTACCTTTGATGTCCCGGAAGTTTCATGGACGCTTCAAGAATTTTTTTTCGCTTATATCTGAATAATAAGGGCAAGCATTTTTCCCTCGGGGTACATTCAACTGAACTTCAGATTTATAATTTTTTATCCAGAGTCATGTTATGTATAATGAGGGTCTTTCTGAGGTTCATTTGTTAACAGAGGAATGGGGATGAATTTACACCTCGTTGAATTTTATTAATTAACTTACATACACGCAAAAATCTGTTCAACCTTAACAGTGTGATCGTTTAGAAATCATGGAATGTTTCAACTACATTGCATACTTATGTCTGTAAATTAACATAAATTAGAACAATAATTTCAGTAAGTCCCGATGCATTTTCGCAGGTATAGATGCAATATGTAAACAAATTTCGCGTATTGCTTTGCGACGCCTTACCAAAAACGGAATTTTTGCTTGTTTTTTTTCTGTTTTAAAATTCACTCTTACTTATAGAAACATCTGTACTCAGTCATCCGGGGAAATTTGTCGTTTGAAGGACAGCATTGGAGGAGATATTTCGTGTACCTACTCATCGATGTCCGGGTTTCATTCCAAGAAAGTCCGTGTTGGACTTGTAGTGGATAAAGTCGATGTGGTTCAGGTTTTTCTGGGAGTACCTCCGTTTTACCCTCTCAGTAACATTGCACAAATGTTGCATATTCATTCACTCCACCGGCGATATATAATCTTATAAAAATGTGACATCGTTAAACAAGGTACGAAAACGGTACCTAAGTTGAAAGAGGGGGAGTAAATTATATTTATGAATATGATTGAACTTCACTGGACTGTGCCATGAAGAATGATATATCTTTCTAAAGCCAAGAAGGTTTTCGAAACGGACTTCTTTAGGTGTGAGATCTATCTTTTTTGTCAGCCAGTTGTCTGCTAACCCATAAAACCGAAGTTTTATTCTAATCATAATTGTAACAACCTTAATTATTTTACTCATTCCCCTTTCATAAATGCTTTCTTCATCCCAAAACTATTTGCTTTCCACCCCCACCCCCCAAACCCATTCAGCAGTCATTTTGCAAACACAGTAAAGAATTTTCCGCCCTTTTTTGAAAAGGAAATCGGTTACTGTGTCAACAAGAATCCTCCTGTGACCATATTTTGAACTAAAATAATCCATTCCACACCCTCTCCAACTAACTGCTTTATATTTAGTATTATTCTCTTATCCACATATAGCTTCACAAATACACCATTTCCTTCCGGATTTAGACTATACATATATGTACACGTTTTTCAAATATACCGCACTTTTATATGTGCCATCTACTTCATCTTTCTTTATCGTTAAGATAATATTTTGTGAAGGGAATAAATAATCCTCACATGAATTGCTACATGAATTGTTACTGCTTCCACCCTAGAGTAAAGTACTATCTTCCACAGCCAGTACTAAAAAACTGAATCAATATACATTCATATTCCTTTGTTGCGACGAACATTAAATGTACATTTTTTTACGAGGACTTTGTAAAATTTTGCACGATTGGAAATAATAAAAACCTCACTCGTGTTGTGTAGTCTTCCGCGTTGCACTTTACAATGACAAAATGACTCAAAGGCAAAATTTGAAAATCAAAGAGTTACATTGCGAATCCAGTCAGCAAACGACTTCTGCTTTGAAGCTGCAATTCTGTCGGAAACTTATCGACCTGGGTTTTCGCTTCGAAGTAAAGGAAAACAAAGCGGATAACAGTGAAGAACGGAGAATAAATGCTGAAAGTGTAGAGGAGTTCGGTTGCTGAGTTCTAGACTTACTTTCTTAACAAAAGACGCAGCAGACACTTCGAGGATGGGTCATGAAATTCAGCACTTGATTGAATAAGGAAACAATGTGACTCTAGCAGAGGGGCATAGGCCTAATTCACTTAAAATGTTGGGGTGACGTGAAAGGGAATGAGACTAACTGAAGAAGGAACAACAACAGAAACTAATACAGCTGTTCTTGTTAAATAGAGTAACTGATAAAATTATCCAATTAATTACACAAAGAAATACTAATCTGGTGAGGAATGGCTGTGTTTTGAATTCATTACTGCCAATTTACTACGAGGAATAACGGGAAGACAAACAATAGTTTTTTAATGAAACAAAGAACTCAACACCAAAGTGACTTAAACTTTAATGGAAATTTTACTTGCATGCTGATAAAATAGTCACTTACTTTGTAAGACATACTGTTACATTACGGTGCGTTTTGTTCAAAGTATTCAAATTTCCTTATGGAATCATAAAAATATTTTGCCTGAGGTACGTCCTTTCTCAACGTCGTTGTTTATCACCCATTTCAGATACACAGCGCTGTATTCGAACAGAATAAACTGTAGATTTAACGGGTGTTTTCAGGGCGTTGAAAACTTTTGCTAAATCCTAATCTTCAAACTGAAACTTTGGGCAATATATTCTTCAGATTTGGAACAGCACTGGAGTTCGCTTTAAGGCCATTGAACCCTACGCAGCTGCTGGGGTCGCCTTCCATAGGAAGCGGGGAGAAATTAGAAAAGCTTGTTGTATTTCTTATTTTGTGTAAAATATTTTATGTGTAAATTCATACATAGTGGTATTCACGGTGTCAGTTTAATATAACGCTTAGGGAGGTCCTCAGGATTTAATTTTATTTGGGCATGTATGTAAATGGTACCGCACGTAACATGCATTCGTTGTTCTGTGACATATGGACGTCATTACTGGAACTTTGACCTTTATAATAGTCGAAGTGTGGAGTAGCAAATCCGGCCACTGACCTGGCATTGTGCCTCGAAGCCCACGCTTGGAACAAGTTGTGCTGCCTGCATTTGTTTAATGTTATGAAATCTTTTTTTTTTAAAAAAAGGGGATAAAACAATTATAAAAATAGAAAGCGATGGTATGCATAATCCTATCACAAGAAGTAGTGAAAAAATTTTAAAGTGCCTCGCATTTGCACGCAAAGTAAACTGGGTGTAAAAATAAATAATGTCCCATCCATGCGCATTAATTGCCTAAACCATATCCAGTACGCACCCGCACATTTAAAGCAGATCGTTTTCCATCAACAACACGACATACTTCAAACCAATCAAACATCTAGAGCAAAGCAAAAGATTTCTACAGCACATTCCAGTTTTAATTCAGTTTTATAATTTTTATAATTATTACAATTTCCACCTTTCGAATAAAAAAACCAAGAATCATAATATCATATTTATTTGAATAAAGGCTGACCAGTTTGATGACACTTGCTTTATTATCTACTGCTCAACATGTTTCGGATGTTAATACATCCATCTTCAGGAGCTTGCGACTACTTGGTGCGTTATTGTGTAGGCTGTGCTGTAATGATAGAGGTTTATGTGTTAATTTATTTATCTAGTGGTAAGATGGATGTATTAACATCCGAAACATGTTGAGCAGTAGATAATAAAGCAAGTGTCATCAAGTTGGTCAACCTTTATTCAAATATCAAGATGATGCACGGTC